>Ga0209083_1000682_pt1 | contig 47475 bp, 41 predicted proteins | sample AM7aDNAmetaG_FD_184132 | JGI IMG/M metagenome (GOLD analysis project Ga0209083, IMG submission 184132) | Freshwater microbial communities from Finland to study Microbial Dark Matter (Phase II) - AM7a DNA metaG (SPAdes) (version 3) | ecosystem: Environmental > Aquatic > Freshwater > Lake ...
TGGGGATTGGTGGGAATGTGTGGACAAGTGCTAATGACTTTATAAATAGCACAGATCCTGAATTATTACTTACAATGCTGGGTGTGTCATTGGATCCAGCTTCGTATGCAACGGGTGATGGTGGCTATTCTGGATACCAGCCTGATGGTAGTGCTTCTGATCAAAATATTACAATTGGCTCAAATATTTTAATCAATTTACGAGATGTAGACGGGGATGGAATTTTTGATAAAGTTTATTATTTTGGACCAGGTATCGAAATTGATCAAAGCATCAGTAGTACTGAACCAATAACTCAAACTGAAGAATTCCTTGCTTGGTTGGAAGGAAATTATGGAACGGAAGTGCCGGAAGTAATTACTGATGGTATGATTGATGATTATTATGATTATTTAATAACTGAGCAAGAAAATAGCATATTGGGTGCAAGTACTGGCAATGGTAGCAATTTAACCGAAGCACAAAAGATAGCACTTTCTGCCAGTCTTGCAACAAATCTGAATACAAAGATTCAAAGTAAATATGGAACAAATAGTTTACAAATGCCAAGTGTGACCTATGATAAAACGAAAGGGGGATATGCTACATTTGTTAATGGTGTAATATATACAAACGATGCATTTTTTAATCTACTCAACACAGATGGCGATCGCATGTCGACCTTGATGCATGAATATACGCATTATAAAGACAATATATTAGGCATTAACAACCCTGTAAAAAATGATGATGGTCAAATAACTAGTATCCGAACAGGAGTAGTCCCTACCCGAACAACTGAAGAGTATAAAGCAGAATATGATGTGCTATATAGATGTAATAAAGCAATAGCTGAACCCGGTGAAACTGATAATGTTATTAAGATGCAAACAAATGCAGACATGCAAAGACCATATACTTACAGATGTTCAAATTATTGGAAAGATGAAATGGCTGCAAGACAAGCTGAACTGCAGGGAGAAAAAGATGGATTTTATGTTATGTCTGACAATTACAGGGAAAGACAAACAGCAAATATTGAACTTTTAAAAATATTTGTTGACAGGGCATTAAAATACGAAAAAGATAATGGATTTAAACCAAATGGTTCACCAAAATAAAAATTTAAAACATGAAAAAAATAATATTAATAATAGCAATAGCTAACCTATGTGCTTTAGCAGCTTTTGGACAAATTAATGTAACTGCAAAAATTGAAAAACTATCCCGTTATAATGTAGATTGTATATACACCACTATTACCAATAATAGTAGCGATGTACTATATATTCTAGATGGAGGTTGGTTTGAACCCAAAGACAATGGTATAAATGAGAATAGCCATTTGGAGGCAAATTTTACGGGTTATTCAAATGATTTGAAACCAATATTTGAACGCAGTAACTATCCATTATCTTTACCATATGGAGATCGCATACCCAGAATAAAGTTACCTGCTGGTAAGTCGTACACTACCTATACCCGGTTATATGGAAATCATGATTTTTATGGAATTATTGATGACCAGTCAATTGCTCCAAATATAGCGTATTTAAGCGCAAATATCAAGATGATATGTTTTTATCTCAATGGTGAGTTTAATTATTTAACTGTGCCGACCAACAGAATCAAGCTTAAATAATTGACGGTAATGTATCGAGAAACGCTACCACTCGTTTTTAACGAGTGGGTGGTGGTTCAACGTTTGTAACGTTGCAATAAAAGAAAAAAAATGAAACTACAAAACCAATTTGATATTTTCTTAGCTTCAGCTTTCCATGTTGAACTGGAATATGGAAAGCTGAAGTTTTTTTTATAGCAATGGTTACACCAAGCCCTCAAAAGTTGCTGCTGTAGCTCCTTCCGAACCTACAACTGAACTGATAACCGACCCGATGGTATATCCTAACCCCTTTGTGTCGCAACTCAACCTGTCGTTTTATCTGGATAGCGAGGCAGCGTGCAGCGTAAGTATTTCCACCATGAATGGCGCAAAAGTATATGAAGAGCCAATGGGCAAACTTGCCTCGGGCAAACACCGGTATCAGATTCAGTTAAACCTTACACCCGGTAGCTATACCGTAAGGCTTGCCTATGGTAATAAAGCGTACACATCCTTACTAATTAAAAAATAAACAGAACTAATACGTAAAAATATGAAGAAATATATAATTTTATTGCTGTTTTTCATTAACTTTGCCTTTGTGTTTCATCATGGAAAGCTCGAAGTGACGGCTGGTATGGAAATGAGAGGGCAAACGTCAGGTGATGAAACAGGTGATGGCTATTATGATTGGACAGAAAATTTGACTTCGATAATAGACGAATTAGATAATTTTGATTGGAGTTCAAGTCCGGTTCACATGATTGATTTTGATGACGATGGGATATTAGATTTTGTTGTAACTGTGGATGCTGATGGTAATTATCATATGGAAAATGCTCTTCATGAAGTTGTAGTTGTGGGTAAAGATCCAAACAATAATGAACCAATAGTAATTCCTGAACCTGATCCGAGCCCTGATCCGTGTTCACTACCTGGAGCTGACCCATGTGTTTGTAATGGAGATTGTCCGCCACCACCTGAACCCGAACCAAATCCTAAAATAATAACTTATAAAAAAAATTCAATCAGCCATATATCGAACAAATCATTACAAATCTTAAAAAATGTAATGGACTGTGCGGACGTATCTTCTTTGTCAATTACAAGTACAATAAGAACTCCTCATTCACAAGCTTTGGCAATGTATGATAATTGTAACTCAAAGGGCGTTGATAGCCAATATAAGCTATATTCTAACTTTGGAGATCAGGTAATAGATACTTATTCCTATTACAGAAATTTGGGATATGGAAAAGATTATATTGTAATGCAAATGGAAAATAAGATAAATGATTTAGGATCAAGTAACGTATCAAAACATTGTGGAGACCCCTCTATTATTAATGTATTTGATATAGCACCTTCATCCGTTGACAATGATGAAGCTTTTATAGATTGTGCAGAAAATAATAGCTCTATTAGGAAATTTTATTCTCCAATGAATGGAGATCCTGCTTATCATTTTGAAATAATTCAATAATATAACCCAATAAAAATAAACAAAAATGAAAACAAAATATTTTTTGCCAATAATTATTCTGTTAACTATGTTTTGTGGAATAATATTAGCCCAAGGAAACCCTTTATTGAAAGGAGTATGGGGTTTAAAAAAAGGAGATAATGCTTCTTTTCAAATAACAACTGACTCTATTTATTATGTTGAAGAATTTAAAAGCTATAAATACAATGCAACAACTGATTCAATTTATATAAATTTGGAAGGATATAAGTTAAATGTGAAATATACTGTAACTAATGATTCTTTATTTTGGAGCAGAAAAACTAAAGTTACAAAATTTGTTCGTTTTACGGAATAATAATGATCTTTTGTCCTCAAATATACAAACCTAATTAAGTTTGTATATTCTCTGCTTCGGCGTAGCTTAATTGGTGTGGGTTGTTCGGCGAAGTTTCCAAACTTTGTCGGGTTAGAAGGAATGCTTCGGCTTTCCATATTGAAATAGAATATGGAAAGCGGAGTTCCTTTTAGCAATGAATAAAACCGTAAACTTCGCCGGCAATCTGCAACTGTACTCGCCCGATACCAAGGAACCGGGCAAACCTATGTACCTGAGCGTACGTTCTAAGGCTGGGTCCACAAAAAGTTCAAAAGTAGCTGCTGCGCTAGATGTTGTGGAAAATACAACAGCTCAATATTATGAATGGGATGTCACAGAGGCGGTTCTCGCCGCAATTAAAAAAGGAGAATCTGCGATATCTTTCCGGGTTCAGGATCGTTATGCCGTGAAAAATGAAAAAGGTGCAGGAGTACTCATTCAATTCCAGGCGAAAGAAAGTCCTTATGGTAAAAAACCTCAATTGGTAATTCAGAATAAATAAACTTATCTTTGACGGATTATCCAGAATTTTTAATCCAATCTCTTCAATTCTCAGCCCTTTCTGTTTTTAGATAGGGCTGTGAATATTTAAAAGATTCAGTATGAGAAAAATAAAAACAACACTATTACTTGTCATTCTTGCACCGGTAGTATTATTTTCCCAGGTAAATATTTTATCTGATGGTGACGTAAATATTTACAATGGTTCGGGAGCAAAAGTCACTAAAAATGATTCGCTTGTGTCATCTGAAAAAGTTCAAATTACTTCCAACCCTTCCGATGCGAGTCTGAAAAGCCTTTTGTTGGAAAATGCAAAGCTGGAAAATTTCAAAAAGAACTCTTACAATTACCTGAATTATTTACCCTATTCTGCCAATTCTGCACCAAAGATCTATGCTGTTGGTTTGGATTCGCTGGCAAAGGTTACTGTCATAGCTCCTTCCAACATCAAAGGAAGTATGACAGAGAGAACGGCTTTGATAAAAGTCAGGTCGCAAGATGGCACAAACACCAAAACCTATTCGGTGCAGTTTGAAGTTTTGCCAAAACTCGATATCTTTCTGGCATTGGGACAATCCAATATGGCCGGCAGAGGCAAAATGACTTCCGCCGATACTGCCTTTATCGAAAATGTGTATTTGCTTACTCAGGGTGGAAACCTGGAAATTGCTTCGAATCCATTAAATAAATATTCTTCTGTTCGCAAAGCACTCGCCATGCAGCAAATAAGTCCCAGTTGTTCGTTTGTGAAAATGATTCGGGACAACACCGGGCATAAGATTGGCTTAATGCAGAATGCCCGTGGCGGTTCAGCCATCGAATCGTGGCTGAAGGGCAGTCCCGATAAATACTATGATGAAGCCCTGCGCAGAGCTAACGAGATACAAAAATTTGGCGAAATAAAAGGCATTATCTGGCATCAGGGCGAAAGTAACATGAGAGACCCGGAAGGGTACAAATTAAAATTAGCCAAACTGGTAAGCGACTTAAGAACCGATTTAGGCATGCATCATTTGTATTTTGTAGCCGGAGAAATTAATCAATGGTCAGGTGGTACGGCAGGGTTTAATGCCATGATACAAACCATCTCAACATTTATTCCTGAATCCGATTGGGTTAGCTCAGATGGATTAACTCCGTTGATTGACAAGAAAGATCCGCATTTCGATGCTGCTAGTGTTCAACTGTTGGGTGAACGCTATGCCGAAAAAGTATTGAAACAGGTTTATAAAATCTCTCCAAAGACGAACTAATTTTTTTACAGGTTTCATATATCAATCATGCGAATCGGGATGTTTAAAAACACCGGTTCGCATGATTTTATTTTGTGATATTATGACTTCAAAGCGTTGAAATTCAGATAATAATATTTTAATCAAATTTATTAATTCTTCTTGAAACCAATATTCAGATTAAACCAGAAATCAAAGTTTTTAAACCTGAAATTAAAAGCCATTTGGTATTTGTGCATCTATTTTTGTAGCGTCAATGGTCTGTAATTTGACCAACTTTAGATTCAAAAACTCTTGAAATCAAATTCCTATGAAAATAAAAATCATTACTTCGTTTTTAAAATTAAGGCGCGTCAGACTGACTGCCTTGACGGCTTTGTTTAGCTGTTTTAGTTTTGCTGTCTCAGCAGCTGTCACTACGCCTGTTGATTACTCTACAATTTTTGCGGCATCGGCAACTAATGCCACCACCCTTACTCTACTTGAGAAATCAGTAAGTACTCTCGCAGCAAACACATGGACTGGCCCTGCCTCCGGAACGAATCCTACTTTTGCCGCAAATACGCTCAGCTACTACAACTACAAAGATAACAATTTAGGGAAACAGATAGCGTTAACTTCTCAGTCTGCTAGACAATCAATTTTCTGTTTGACAACATCAGCAACTGATCTGACAACAGGTACTTTTTACCTGAGCTTTTTACTGAATGTATCTGGTGCACCTGCCTCTAACGCAACGTTGGCTTGCTTTGATAAATCTTCAACTGCTGCTACCAAACGCGGGCAGGTTATGATTAAATCTACAACTGGCGGATATGTGTTGACCCCCCAACTCAATATTACAGCTTCTTCAACTACCTCTTCGGTGCTTGCTTACAACACCACGCATTTAATTGTTATTAAATATGAAGTAACGACTGCGACTTCTGCTTCTCCAGGTAGCGATGGAGCTGGTACAGTATCGCTTTTTGTAGACCCAACAATTGGAGCAGCCGAACCAGCAGCAGTTTCTAGCAGGTCTGAGACAGGGCAGACAAATATGAATTATGTATCTGAATTTGTTGTTTTTCAGCAGTCTTCTTTAGCAGCAACAGTAGCCGGTTTGCGTTTCAGTAAAACCTGGGCGGACGTTGTGCCAGCAGCAGTTCCGGTTTCAACCAGCGCTGTTACTTCAATTGCAGCCACAACTGCTACAGGGAATGGTACTTTAGGTGGAAGTCTTGGTACTCCTGCTTATTCCGATTATGGTATTTGTTATAAAACATCGGCCGGAGCTACGATTAATGACAGCAAAGTAAGTTTAGCTGCTCCTTCGGCAATTGGAGCATTTACCGCCTCTTTGACGGGTTTAACTCCAAATACAACCTATTATGCAAACGCGTATGCAACTAATACAAATGGTACAACTTACGGTACAGAGGTAAGTTTCCTTACCCTTGCAGCCGCACCAGCTGCCCCTACAGTGGATGGAATAACAACCACAAGTTTAAATATTGCCATAAATGAAAACGGCAATCCTGCTGCAACAACATTCGCCATTAAAGAAAATAATTCAGGGAATTATGTTCAATTTGATGGAACAGTTACTGTAGCAACTCAAGTGTTTCAAACAAAATCTGCTTGGGGAACTAAAACCGTAACAGGTCTTACGCCTAATACTAGTTATGTTATTCTTGCAAAAGCACAAAATAGTGCATCGGCAAGTGTTTTTGGCGCAACTACAACTAAGGCAACCTTGCCTGCAGCGCCAACCAGTACCGCTGCAAGCGGTATCACAAGTGCTAGTTTTACTGCTAACTGGACTGCTCCGACACAAGGTTCTGCCACATTTACATATACTGTGGAATATGGTACAGTTTCTGATTTGTCTGCTGGAACAACTTTGGTTTCAACTATTGCCAGTACTAATTTGAGTCAGACAATAGGTTTATTAGCTCCAAATACTAATTATTATTACAGAGTGAAAGCTGTAAATGCAAGCGGTTCGGGAGCATGGTCCACTATTCAATCAGTAACCACAGCTCTTGCCACACCTGTTGTTACACCAACTGTTGTTACATATACCTATTCTGGAGTGTCTCAGGGACCAACTTCAGCGACTAATACCGGAACCGGAACAAGTTATACCTATAGTTATGTAAGCCAGGACGGTACAACTTACCTGGCAAGTTCAACCTTACCAACGGCAGCAGGAAGTTATACTGTAACAGTTACAGTAGACGCCAATGGTAATTACGCTTCGGCAAGTTCGGCAGCTACTGCATTTACAATAGCACAAGCACCAATAACCATTACAGCCAATAATGCCAATAAAACCTATGGTACAAGTCTGAGTTCACCAGCTACCGGTTCTTCAGCATTTACAATCACCAGCGGGACACTTAAAAATAGTGAAACTATCGGAAGTGTTACGCTCGATTATGGTTCTATTGCTCCTACGGATGCTACTAGTACTACATCGGCAATTACTCCATCGACAGCAACTGGTGGTACATTTACGGCAAGTAATTATGCCATAACATATGCAACAGGAACTTTAACCGTTGTTCCTGTAACCTGCTATTTTAGTGGTACAGGTACTACCAATTTAAGTAACAATACTAACTTGACATATCCTCCACTTCCATCAACTGATTTGGTTATATCAAGTGGCAACTTAGTAATTGATCAAAATACAACTGTCAATTCAATTACTGTTGCCCCTGGAGGAAAACTTACACTTAGTACAGCAACACTTACTGCTAACAATGGTGTAACCTTACAAAGTGATGCATCTGGAACAGGTACACTTGTTGATAATTCAATGATCAATCCGCAGTCAGTTTCTGGCACGGTAAAGCAATATTTAACTGCAGGTCGTAACTGGTATGTTTCAATTCCTGTTGGGTCAGCACAAAGCTCAGTAATGAACTTAGGCGCATCGGTGGTTAGTTATGATGAGCCAACTGCTAACTGGATATTACCCGTAAATGGAACACTTTCCGTTGGTAGAGGTTATATTTCGGTGGCTACAAGTTCACCATCAATTACCGGAACAACCGGAACAATGGATTTTTCTGGAACTTTGAATACTGGAAATGTACCTGTTGGATTAACTCGGCATGCCGGTGTGACAAAAGAAGGATTTAATCTAGTGGGAAATCCGTATCCATGTTATCTTGACTTCTCGAAAGTAGATACAACTGCAGCCAATATCCTATCAACCATTTGGTATCGAACCAAAACATCTCAGGATGCTTACACCTTCGATACTTATAACGGTATGGCGAATATAGCTACATCAAACGGAGCCACAACAGTAACCAAAATGATACCACCAATGCAGGCTTTCTGGGTTCGTGTAAAAGCTGGTCAAACCGGTGGTACATTGACTTTCACTAATGCAATGCGGGCTCATATTGATAATTCGGGTAACCGCTTAAAAGCACCAGCTGCAAACCAATCAACTCAGCAGGTTTTACGCCTTCAGGTGAATAATACCGCCAATAATACTTCTGATGAAACGGTGGTGTATTTTAATCCTAATGCACAATACGGATATGATGCCTATGATTCGCCAAAAATGATGAACAACAGCGCTACCGTTCCGGATCTTTACACCACGACAGGAAACGAAAATCTGGTAATAAATGGTATGAATGCAATTCCGTACGATACGGAAATTCTGTTGGGATTTGCTCCCGGAAGCGGCACATCATTCCAGCTCAAAGCTACTGAGTTGACTAATTTCGAATCAGGTACGCAAGTTCTGCTCAATGACAAGGGTACAGGTGCTGTTACCAATTTAGCTGTGGGTGATACTTACACTTTTGATAACTCGGTTTCGGCATCCGGACGGTTCTCGTTGGTATTCAAAGCGCCTTCTGTAACTACAGGGATCAATGGCAATAATGCTGATGTAAACATAACTGTTTTCAGAAATGGCAACGGACAAATTACGGTTTCTTGTCCAACAGAACTAACTGGTAAAGCAATGATGTCGGTGTATAATGCGCTGGGGCAGAAACTGGAAACTCAACAATTACTAAGCACTGTTACTGTTTTGAACAATTTAGTTGAATCCGGAGTGTATTTTGTAACTGTTGTTTCTAATGGAAAAACAATTACACGAAAAGTAGCTATTAACTAACCCCGAAGAGACTACTGACAATGAAAATTCAAAATAGCGATAAGCGCAACTATAAAATACCCGAAATTGTAAAAATAAAGTTGGATAATGAAATCTCCCTGGCATTGGAATCTACTCCTCCAACCTATGAATCCGTAAATAGTACAAAAATTCATGAGTATTTCAGCAATGATCCGTTTAAAATAAATCAGGTGTAAACTTTCAATGTTAGGTTCACTTTGATAATAAGTTTTTATGGTAAGAAAGAATGTTTGTTAATTTCAGACATTCTTTCTTTTTATTTCAGCTGATTCAACACGTTTGTCATTAAAATCGATAGAAAAAAACAAATTGATTAGTTGTCTTTTGCTTGGAACAACACCTGTTTTGGTAATCAATTTTAGGTTTGTGATTTTTTTAGCACACGTTCAGTTGTTATGGGTTGTCTTAATCATTTTTGATATTTTGGCTTTCAAAAAATAATGTTATCATGTGTACATTTTTTAATGTTTTACCCATGCTTGAACTACATTGACTAACTTACTTTTTATTAAATAGTTAGCACTAATCAATAAAGACATTATTCTTCAAAGTCAACAGCATTTTTAGAAAAAGCATCCATAAGTTTTAATTTCAGTTCCTCTGAATAATCTTCTTCATACAGAATGGAAGTAATGATTTCAAGTAAAAGTTCTTTATCAATATTACCGGCTGCCACATGATAGCTTATTGTTTCCATACGATACATAAAGTCTTTTGCAACTGATAAATAGCCATTCATGAGTAAAAACATTGAAGCAGCTGTAATGGCGATTCTTTTATTACCATCAATAAAACCATGAGATTTGTTAGCTACCCAAAGCAAATGCGTCAGTTTATGCTCAAATTCAGGATAATAAAGGTCGTCTTGAATTTGTTCTATAGCACATTCAATAGAGCCGAGGTCAATAATACCTTCAGAACCGCCACCACTTACCGCCACCGTTTTTTTGTGAATAGCTATAATTTCATCTATGCTCTTAAAATATATGCAGTCCATTACTCACTCTGTTTTAGGCGTTTCATAACGTCTTTTGCCTCTTCAAGTTGTTCTTCGAATGAAACACTTTGCTCACCTAAGAATCGTTCAAAATCAGCAGGCGATATTGAATGAATATACTCTTCTAATTTTTTATGAAATGCATCGCGAAAGTGTAAGTCTCTCGAAGCCATTTTTATCCTGGCATCTTCAATATGAGGTCTTTGTAATGGGTGCTCTGAGAAGTATTTAAAGATATCGTCAACCTCTGCCGGTTGTAACTTTCTACCTAATGATTTGTAATGTTTTTCAATTTCAAATGCTATACCTGTTTCAAATGAGGCAATAAGATTGAGAATTTCAGAATACATTGTATCCCGGGCATTTTCTTTTTCCTCTAACTTTAAAATTTGCTTATATTCTTGAGAGTTTTCTTTAAAAATACATTGATAGATTTTATCGGTGTACAATGAGTATTTATAATTACCCATGTCAATGTATCTGCTTAAAGCAGAGGTAAATTCTTTTCGATATTTACTTTCACGAATTGCAGTAGGAAGATAATCTGAATCTTTTCTGTTGATAAATTTTGTTCCGCCACCAGTCCGTTCATTAATTGTATCAATAACAATATCTAACATTTTAGATCTTAATAATTTAGCATTTTCACTCTCCACTAATAACATTCCCAGATTTAAAAATGCACGAAAATTAAAGAGTCCCAATTGTGTCGTTTTGCTCGGGACATTGATGACATGACCAAACTGTAACTTTAAGTCCTTTAGCTGTTTACCCTTACTTAAAATGTAACCATTGTGTTTTAGTTCCATCTCGTAATTTTCAAGGTATCTTTTTATTGTACGTTCATCAACACCATAAAAATCAGCTATCATTTGTGTAGTAAATCTATATTCACCTTCGAACAACATACCACTAATTCCAATGTAGTCTTGTATTTTTTCTAATGCAAATCTATTGTTCAGAATGTTTTGCCTTTCGACATTTGAGTTTGTTAAGTTCTTCATTATTAAGATATTTTTTATTAAGTTCGACCTTGGCGATTTTGTAGGATTTATTCTCCTTAACTATGTACAAAAATACACATTTACTTTAGCTGAAACAATAAAATTTAAAAAAATAAAAGTTGTTGTTTTAAACTTCTTGTAAAACCTGACCATCAATCAAAACGAATAATGTGTCATTTCATTGAATCATAAATTCCAATATGGGAAAGAAACGGCTCTGTGAAAATAAAATATTTATCTAATGCTAAAATAGTGAATGAAAAACGCTTTACAATTTAGGTAATGATTTGATAAATTTTTCAACTTCGAGAATATTGTACGCTCGGTTGTCCCAATAAAAATAACTGTGAATAAACTCTCTATTGTCAAGCAAAAGAATAGTTCGTTGATTTACACCTAACACTTTTATTAATCGTTTAATGTGTATCGGCTTCCTATCGGGTTTCAGTTGTTTTTTACAAGGGTGTGCCTTGATTCGGATTAGAATATTAGCTTTATTTTCAGCAAGTTTGAAGATTTGTTTTAAAAGATAGTGGTTGTCTTTTTCGAGTTTGAGCCTTTTAGCTTCGAGTTTCTCGTTGTAAGTCATGATTGTGGTTTTTTTTGTTAGTATTCAATTAATTCTAATTTGTCGATTAGGATTAGTAGAGCCGGATTTGTTTCTATCATTTGATCGAGTATAGGAGAGAAAAGAGTTTGGACTGGTGGGGCCTCACCCCCAACCCCTCTGACCTCTTTCCCCCTTTGGGGACTTTCTCCGACCTCTTCCGTCCTTCGGACACCTTCTCCAAAAGGAGAAGGAAATTTGAAAAAAGTATTTGGAGAAAGGAATTCGACTTTTTGAGAATTTGAGGAGTGAGGAGATTTAAGTTGTTCTATCATAAAATCCGCAACATCCAAACCTTTGGCTTTGGCTTCGGGAGTGGCAATATCTTCTAAAAGAGTTGACACCGTAATCTTACAACTGCATTGGTTTTTGATAAGAAGGGATTTTTCACTCCATTTCTCAAAGGCGTTTAAGTCGGGATATAAAATAACTGTTCTGCCTTTTAAGACTTTGCATTTGTCAACTGCAAGACCTTGAATTCCACCTGAGGCAAGCCAAATAAAATTTGGGAAAATGGCTGCTGAAATGAGTGCTGATTTTTCACTTTCTACAATACAAACTGTTGCATCAGGGTAAATAGTCAACAGGTGTTCTCCAAAAAAACATTGCTGCAAATTATAGTCTTCGGGTAATGTGCCAGATTTCTTGAGCTTACTATGTATCCAGTCGATTGCTCCGTTCTCATGTTTTATTCGTTTACCTGTTTCGGGATTGTATTGCATGATTTTACCTGTGTGGACTTTGCCGTGAATGTCGATTTGCCAAAAGATTACCTCTTTGCTTTTTGTTGCACCTAAGGCGTAATGTTCTCCCACATATTCAATTTGCTTATCTGTAAGTATTTCACAAAGGAAGCGGACGAAGTTGCTGCGATAGGAGGTGGATTTTTCTATGAAACTGAAATGAATAGACCCGGCGGGTTGCGGTGGTTCTATTTGTTTTGTTGTATTTGGAATATTAGACATGGCATGCGACCCCACCCAACCTCCCCCAAGGGGAGGAGTAAGAAAAGAAGGATTATCCATAAAATATTGTTTTGGGGTGTAATGATACCCACATTTGGATTCACGGTTGCATTTGCCAACAGTTCGGTGAATTGGTTCGTTAGTATTACCATCTAAATAAAGCGTGAAACTTTGTTTTTGTCCACATTCAGGGCAAGTGTGCCGGGTGGATATGCCTTTGTATTTTTGGAGGTATGGAGGGGAAAACATAGTATATAGTCGGTAGTTTATAGTTTACAGTTGATAGTGAATAATGAATAATAGCGTAAAGCATTGAATTGTAATTCAATACAGTAACAATGATTATTCATTGAGTTTTTTTGGATTTGAAAGAGTGAATAATTAAACGTACACTAACATTCAGAAATACAGATTATTACTTGTATATTCATTATTCAATATACGGTGTGAAAAATTATTTGTTTCTACTTATGGTGGCTTGTGACAGGCCTGTAATTCGTGCGGCTTCCAATTGAGTTATTCCTTTTTCCAACAGTAGATTTGCAACCTTTTTCATGTCCAAGGCACTACTCTCCGTGTTTTCAAGTTTTTCCAGTACTTTGTACATGGTGTTTTCGAAATACTTACAAAGTTTAGCCGCATTTTCGGCAGATTTTATACTGATTGTGTTTGTGTAGGTACCTTCCATTATTTCGAGTATCAAAGCAAACCGGAGGTAATGAACATCAAATTTATTCAGTTCTTCGCTCAGTAAGCTGTCACCAGCATTATTTACTTTTTTTACATTTTCTGCTTGCCATTTATAGAAATAAATTTTAGCGTCATTTGAAAAATTATAGACTTTTGACATGGGTTGACCATCCGGAAAAGTTCGGGAAGGATTGTTTTCAATGTATGCTCTCATCCAACGATTATAATCTTCCAATAAAGCAAGATCCAATTCGGCTTCCGTAATCTTTTGTTTTTCTGAAACAGAAGGATAAGCCCACAAAAAACGTTGCAAAAACCCGCTGTCTGATTTATCCATTGGAAACATTTTCTTTAGTTTACGGGGTTGTGAAGTGCCAATAATGCACAAAAATGGACGCTCAATGGTCATTGGTTTTTGGTGTTGACCAACCCTGTCGATATCTGTTCTCTTGACGCTCCACATGCTCAAATATGTGCTGCTCTGGTCGGCTTTGGAATAATTGTTCATACCTAATAACCATGTTTCAAGTTCTTCACTTACGACACAAACTGACCTTTTGTTTTCAGCAATTCTTTTTGCCAGAATTTCGGGGGTGAAGTTTGACATTAAGGTTTTAGTAAGTATAGGCTCTTCGACTTTAAGTACATTCTTCTTCTCTTTTTTCGTCAACGATTGGTATTCTAAAAACTCCGTGTATAATGGTTCGTAGTTGTTGTAATTTTCTTTGTCGATTGTTTTCAGAATATCAAATAACATATCCAACGGGTGGGATTTGGAAGCTCCGGCATTACCAACTAAACTCATGTACAAGGGACAAAATTCTTTCCAACCATTTTTGACTTGCAAGAATGCCGTTTTTCCAATAGCGGTTGCAACAGCTGCAAGAATTGTAGCCCCAGAATAATCGACTGGAAAGTTTAATGTTTCCTTTGTTTCCAAAATAATATTGCGGAAGACAGGCGGGAAGACTTCAACAGGAAAAGAGTTGTCATTTTCTCTTTTTTGCACTGTATTTGCTTTAATATCTGAGTGCATTGCTTTAATAAAATCCGTATCTTTGTCTTGCATTATTTCATTTGCCCCTGAGGACTTTGGCGAGTCTGAAGGGGTTTGTTTTTTGTCTATCATGGTTTTTTCAATGATTTATGATAGCTGTCGTCCAATAACTTTTGAATGTCGGACATCTTGTAATAGATTTTCCCACTTAATTTGGAGAAACCAATCAATCCCTGGTCTCTCCAGAGTTGAGCCGTACGAACGCTGATACACATTAAATCCATAAATTCTTCGTTTGAAAAGAATGGATCGACAGGCAACTTTCGAGGTTCGTTTAAGCCAGCAATAAGATTGTCGAGCTTTGTCAGTAATTCATCATGTTTTTGATTTACTTCTCTTAATGACTCAATAATTGTTTCATCATCGAGCATTTTCTTCCGAAGATCCGCTTCAAATTTCTCGAAATGTTCCTGAAAGTTCATTTTGAGGTCCTCCCGTTAGACAGTTGATTTTCTTTTTCTTCAACATATTCTTCTACGGTTTGAATGCGGTTGGCCAATAACCAGGATTCAATCTCAACTTTTCGAAAAAGAACCCTGGCATTTCTCTTGTAAAAAGGAATTGCTTTATCACAAATCATTTTGTTGATTGTGTTTACTGCGTAGCCGGTTAATTGGCTACATTCCTTTTTTCCGAATGTGTCGGGGAAAGTTTCCTGATTTGAATGAACTATCAGTTGCGGTTTGACCATTTCTCCCATTAAATCTTTGAACTGGCCAATGGTAAGGGCTGCTAAGGGAGTTTCGTTTGTTGGTTGGAATTTTGTATCCATAATTGTGCTTGTTTTTTTGATTTTTTGGAAGTCAATAGCTGCGCAGTCTATTGCTTTCCTGCATGCAAATTTATCATCAAAAAAGTAAGCAGATACTATAAAATCAAGAGTATTTTAGGGTCGTGCCACGACTCGTGGTGGGTCGTGGTAGGTCGTGGTTTTAATAAAAAAACCTCAAAATGAGGTTTTTAATGGGTCGTGGTTTGGGTCGTGATTTTTGCTGTTTTTTTTCATTGAAATAGTGATAATTTGTTCTATTTCTTTATAGGTTTTACTCGATTGGTATAATTTCCAAGTTGGTTTTACAAAAATGTTAGTTGCAAAGGATGTTTTAATGGTATTGGATATACAGTTTCCACATAGATGTTGAATCACATTTGAAAGTAATGTGGGTGAGCCGTCCCAGTAAAGATGTTCGGGGTTATTTACATCCTTCAGATTGAACCAAAATAGCCAACTGTCAGTATTTGGATTAATCAGCTTCTTTTTATGTGAAAGGTAATGCATGATTTTGATTAGACAGTCATCGGATAATTGAGTGTCGAACTTTGGAAGGATTACGTGTTGTAATTTATTCTTTTTGCGTTTTACTATATATTCGGTCTCTATTGCTGGCTGAAAAACAGCGTCAACCGGTTTTATGATTTTAATCTCATCGAATAGATATAAATTGTGTTTGTGTTTTTTTGATAATGCCAGGAGATCAATGTCTGAATAAGAAAATATCTCTATTAATTTGTCAATGAAATCGAGGTGATTAATTAAGCGGACAGAAAGACTGTAATCCGATAAAGCTGAATTTTGATCATTATCAGCAATAAGTTGTTGGTTTAAAACAAATTTAAAAAACTCTTTGCATTTATTATTCTGCTCGGATTGACTGAACGTTTGAATGGGATGAAAGGTTTTATTAAAATCGCGTAAAATAAAATTTGCGTAGGCGATTTGTTTGGCTTTATCATTCAAGACAAGTAAATTGTTCTCCACCTCTTTAAGTGCCTGTTCGTAAAGCTCAACATATTCCCTGAAAATATTATCGTTTTTTACTTCAACAGTGAAATCATTAGCCCAGGTGAGTGTCTTAAACAGCAACTTTTCTTTGACAATGAAAGGTTCATCAATTTTTATCGCATTTTCGTGATTGTAAATACCATGAGAGCGAATCTGTACTTTTAATTTATTTGTATCCAGTTGTTTAGTTGTGTTGCAATTAGCAGATTGCCAACATAAACATAAAGCTCCGTGAAGATAATTAAAATGTTTTAAATAGAGTTCAGTTAAAGTTCTGACAATCATTATTGATATTTTCTATAGTTTTAGATTAAGTATTGGGTTTAGAGGTAAAAAAAAATGACATGAATTAACATGTCATTTTAAATATCTTAACGAATAAATCTTATTTTTATTACAAATATAAAACAAATATTTTACAAAATTTTTGCTGCTTCGTCAATTTCTGAATTTGCAAAGCTATCAAGATATATGTTAGTTGTTTTCATGTCTTTGTGATCTAAAAACTGAGAAATCAATTCACGCTTCACACCATTGTTTTGCAAGGTCATGGCCATGGTATGACGGCTTACATAGGAAGTTAGATTTATATCGCCAATGCCTAATTTTATAGCCATTTCGTCAAGGTCATTGTTTATTACCCTTAATCTATTGTGAATGTGCTTGTATAATGTCTCTCCTGTATATCCCTTACGTGATACAATTGGCAAAAGATAGTTTTCAATTGGAGCTTGAATGCTGCAAAGCTCTTTAATGATTGCCTGAAGTTCAACTGTGAGCTTTATACTTATGGACTTGGACTTTTTGCTGTATTGAGTCTTTTGTCGCTTATAAACGATATATTGACCGTTTTCAAGCCGTTTCATATTATCGGGAGTTAAGTGTGCTATATCTACAAAACTCATCCCGTAGCAATAATAGGAAAACAGAAACACTAAACGGGCAAACTGCAAGTTTTCTGCAAGCTCTGAAGCTGATTTGATTTTATTCAGATAGTCAGATGGCAAATATCGCTTTTCTGTTTCCTCTTCCAATTTGGCTACTTCAAAACCGCCTTTTCCGAATGGGTATGTAGAACGGCTTGCTTCCTTTGCTTCTATTGCTAAATTGAGAATTGACCGTAATTGTTTCATATACCCTTTACGGCTATTCCCACAACATCCCTTACGCTGAATTGTCCTTGTTGTTCCATTCGAGTATTTAAAAACTGACTCACGAGGGGTTTGTAGGAAAGCATCAAAATCCCGGACATACTTAATATCAATTTCAGAAAACATTCTTTTATCGAATTTTTTATCAAAGATTTCGAGGATTAACAACGCTCGTTCATAATTCTTTCCATTACCAATATGACCGGTATTTTTCAATACTTGTATGTGGTTTTCGAAAAAAGGCTTAACTTTGCCCTTCTTTGCCCGATGAAGGAAGGCTTCTTCAAACTGGTTAAGTGTCCAGTCGATTTTGTTGCGGTCGAATTCATCAATAACATCTTTGGCTTTTAAAAATTGGCCGCTGATAAATGCATTGTGTTTCTCGTAATCAGGGTTGATCCGTTTGTCTTTCTTGAATTGAGAAAACTCATCGTTCCACTGGTCGGGAGTAGCGGAGAGGTTTAAACTGATGAATTTTCGAACCCGGTCTTTTGTAATTCTTAAAACAATCGGGTGTTCACCACTCTTTAAAAGGGTGCTTTTGTAAAGGATAATTGAAATGTATTTCATACTTACGTTACACTTTACGTTACACAAACATTACACATTTGATAAAACTTAATGGAAAATTATCAAATACGAGTGCTTGTTAGGCGTTGATTAATAAGTACAAAGATACACAAATACAATGAATTACCAAATAATATTATGAAGGATATACACTTCTAAAGGGGAATTTAATTACTTAGTCTTCATATTTTAACTATATAATTATAAACAAACCTGATTCCCCTTTAGGGGTTAGGGGTAAATTTTAAATCATTATGGAAACAAAACAAATCGTACTGGAAACCATGAAAAAAGCAGGTGTACCGGTAAATGCAGGAAAACTGGTAGAATTGACAGGTCTAGACCGTAAAGAAGTGGATAAAGCAATGAAAGCCCTGAAAACGGAAGGTGCTATCGTATCGCCTAAAGTTTGCTTCTGGCAACCGGCATAAACAAATGAAACATTACAAGAACAGCCGTTTTGCATTTACCTGCAAAACGGCTGTTCTTGTTCAATAAATTCTACTTTCAATGCACCGAAAGCGGTTTTCCCTTTTCACCCATAAAAAAAACAATTAGTACCACATCTTCCTTTCCATTGTTTTCTCCATTATGTAGTGTATTTATAACTTCTGAGAAAGATGAACCTCTTGCAAACTGAAGTGTCTTTTTATTCTCAATTTCAACGGTTAGCATCCCATTAAGCACGTAAGCAAAAACAGGGAAGGTGTGCTTGTGCCAGCCTGTTGATTTCCCGGGTGGAATAGTGACTTTTACTATCGAAACTTCATCGTTCGCAAATTGTGGATAAGCAATCCTTTGACCAATGGACGTGGTATCGGTTTTCAGAATAGGTTTTAAAATAACGCTTTTGTTGTACTGCGATTGAGCCGAAATACAAATAAAAAATACAAAAATAGAAATTAATGACTTCTTCATGGTCTAAAATATCTACTTGCAAGTATTATAAATATTTACCCCAAATCAATATGTTCCGCCCGAATTTCTTGGTTCAGGAAAATGGAAGCAGAAGAAGCAAATTTCTCTACCGATTCGGTAGTGAGATAGCGGACAGAACCACTCTTAGTACATTTGACAGCCATTTCGGGATGACGTTGCAGGTAATCAGCCAGACTTTGAGCTACAATTTCACCCTGCGAAACTACCTTTACCGACTCCGGCAGATAGCTTTTAATTTGTTCAACGATAAGCGGATAATGCGTGCAACCCAGCATCACCGTGTCAATCTGAGGGTCGGCAGTAAGCAGGTTTTCTACGTTTTTGCGGATAAAATAATCAGCGCCTTCGGTGTTATGTTCGTTGTTCTCAATCAGCGGAACCCACAGCGGGCAGGCTTCGGAAGTTACCACAATATTTTCATGTAACTTGGCAATTTCCAGCGGATAAGAATTGGATTGTACCGTTCCAACGGTTGCCAGCAGACCAATATGTTTGGTTTTGGTCATTATACCCACCGCTTCTACCGTAGGACGAATTACACCCAACACACGTCGGTTCGGGTCAATTAATGGCAGGTCTTTTTGCTGAATAGTGCGCAATGCTTTTGCAGAAGCGGTATTACAGGCCAGTACCACCATCTGACAACCCATTTCAAACAATTGATTTACACATTCCAGTGTAAATTTATACACCACATCAAACGAACGTGTTCCGTAAGGAGTTCGGGCGTTGTCGCCGAGATAAATATAGTCGTACTGAGGCAATTCAGCACGTATTTTTTCCAAAATAGTCAAACCACCGTAACCCGAATCGAAAATGCCGATGCTGCCCCCAACCCCTAAAGGGGAGCTAAAATTACTTTCTTCTTGTATTTTCTTCATATTATGAAAGATAAAACTATCAAATATTCCCCCTTTAGGTGGATTAAGAGGGCTTTTTAGTCAAATATCTGTCCTGCATTGTTGCTCATCTGAACCATCTTATCGTATTCAGCAGGCGACAAATCGAGGTAATAATAATTTTGCGGATTCATGATAGTTCCCTTGTAATGAACCTCGTAGTGCAAGTGTGGCCCGGTAGATTTTCCGGTACTTCCAATTAATCCGATAATATCACCACGTTTAACTTTCTGACCCACACGTGCTTTGATGGCACTCATGTGACCATACAACGTAACATATCCGTAACCGTGATTAATCTGAACGCAGTTTCCATAACCCTGTTCCCAACCTGCACCAACAACAACCCCGTTTCCTGTTGCAAAAATGTTTGTTCCGATGGGTGCGGTAAAGTCCATCCCTGCATGAAATCGTCGGGAGTGATAAATAGGATCTATACGCCACCCATAGCCTGATGCCATGTATTTCAGGTTTTTATTCAGAACTGGCTGAATGGCAGGAAGATTCTCAAGCATAGTTTCCTTATTCTTGGCCAAAAGTACCAGTTCGTCATACGATTTGGATTGGATATAAAGTTCCTTTTTCAGTTCACCCAGTTTTTTGGAAGTCGACACCACAATTTCAGAATTAGTCATATCAAGCAATTGCTCATAGTATTCTGTATTGGCGGAACTTCCCCGTCGTACTGAAAGTGGAATCGGATCAGCCTGAAAAACAACACGATACAAATTATCGTCACGTTGCTGTAAATCAGTCATGACATAACCGAGTTCCTGCATTTGTTTTTCAAGCACTTTGTATTGAGCTTCCATATGAGATTTTTCCTGAACCAGTTGCTTTTCTTCGGGAGATTGAATAGTGGAAACAAAAATAAAGAAAAATATTATACCCAGGGATACTCCCGAAAGCGCGTGAATAGCCAATTGTTTGAGCCAATGAGTAATGGTATGCTCAATTTGCTCATAACTTAAGGTTTCGGGATTGAAATGGAATTTTTTTTTTGCCATAAATCAATTTCATTTTTACCGGAAGAGTAAAGTACAAAACCTTCTGATAAAAATTTCAATAAAATAATTAAAAATCAACTGCTTCAGAAAGAAAATCAACCGATTATTGCAATTTTTATAACAATAATTGCTACAAAAGTAATAAAATTGAGCTACTTTTGCAGTCTTTATTTGATATTATTAACCTAGAAGACTGAATGGTCGAAAGTCAGGAGTAAAAAGTCGAAAGTAAAATCCGGATAAATCCGAACTTTAGAACTATGAAACAAGACATTAGACCATTGACTTTAGACATAAGACATAAAAAATGACTTCACAAGAAATTCGTCAATCTTTTCTCGATTTTTTCGCATCAAAAGGGCACAAAATTGTTCCGTCAGCACCCATGGTTATCAAAGATGATCCTACTTTGATGTTCACCAATGCCGGAATGAATCAATTCAAAAACATTATACTGGGCAACGACCCAATCAAATACTCAAGGATTGCGGACTCGCAAAAATGCCTTCGGGTAAGCGGAAAACACAACGACCTGGAGGAAGTTGGTCACGATACCTATCACCACACCATGTTCGAAATGTTAGGTAACTGGTCGTTTGGCGATTATTTCAAAAAAGAAGCTATCGAATGGGCCTGGGAATACCTGGTTGACGTATTGAAACTGGATACCGACCGCCTTTACGTAACCGTTTTCGAAGGCTATGCACCTGAAGGATTGGAGCGCGATGATGAAGCTGCACAAATTTGGGAACAATTCCTCCCAAAAAGCCGTATTATTAACGGAAACAAAAAAGACAATTTCTGGGAAATGGGCGATACAGGACCTTGTGGTCCTTGCTCCGAGATTCATATCGACATCCGCGACAACGACGAACGCGCTAAAATTGACGGTCTGACGCTCGTAAACGGAAGTCACCCGCAAGTAATTGAGATTTGGAATAACGTGTTTATGCAATACAACCGTAAAGCCGACGGTTCGCTCGAAGGACTTCCTGCCAAGGTAATTGATACCGGTATGGGCTTTGAACGCTTGTGTATGGCTATTCAGGGCGTTCAATCCAACTACGACACCGACGTTTTCACACCTGTAATTGCCGAAATTGGCCGCGTATGTGGTGCTGAATATGGCAAGAACGAAAAAGTGGATATCGCCATGCGCGTTATTGCCGATCACGTTCGTACCATTGCATTTTCGATAACTGATGGCCAATTGCCTTCAAATGCCAAAGCCGGTTATGTCATCCGTCGTATTTTGCGTCGTGCAGTGCGTTATGGTTACACGTTCCTGGGTCAACGTCACGCTTTCATGTTTAACCTTATCAATGTATTGAGTGAAAACATGGGTAAAGCTTATCCTGAATTGGTTTCGCAAAAATCGTTAATTGAAAAAGTAATCAAGGAAGAAGAAGAATCGTTCCTGCGCACACTCGAAACCGGTATCCGTTTGCTCGACAAAGTAATGGCCGACTCCAAAGCTGCTGCCAAAACCGAAATTGAAGGCAAAGTGGCCTTTACACTATACGACACGTTTGGATTCCCATTGGATTTGACCGAATTGATTTTGCGTGAAAACAATTTCACCGTAAATATCGATGAGTTTAGCTCCGAAATGCAAAAACAAAAAGAGCGTGCACGCAATGCTGCTGCTACCGAAACCGGCGACTGGGTAAGCGTTCGCGAAGGTGACAGCGTATTTGTGGGTTACGATTTTACATCCTTCGACACTGAAATTCTGCGTTACCGCAAGGTTAAACAAAAGAATCAGGAATACTACCAACTCGTACTTTCCAACACGCCTTTCTATGCAGAAATGGGAGGTCAGGTAGGCGATAGCGGTGTTTTAGTTTATGAAGAAGAAACACTTGAAATCCTCGATACTAAAAAAGAAAACAACTTAGCGGTTCATATTGCCAAACAACTTCCTTCGGACGTTACGGCAACCTTTAGGGCTACTATCGATACCGAAAAGCGTAAGGCTACTGAATGTAACCACTCGGCTACACACTTGCTTCACGAGGCTTTACGTGAAGTATTGGGCACACATGTGGAGCAGAAAGGTTCGTACGTAAGTCCGGATGCATTGCGTTTTGACTTTTCGCATTACCAGAAAATGACGAAAGAAGAAATTCGGGCTGTGGAAACTATCGCCAACCGTAAAATTCGCGAAAATTACGCATTGAACGAAATGCGCGACACACCCATTGCCGAGGCGCAAGCTCTTGGAGCAATGGCTTTGTTTGGCGAAAAATACGGCGAAACAGTTCGTGTTATCCAGTTTGGAACTTCTACCGAGCTTTGTGGTGGCACACACGTTCAAGCAACCGGTGAAATAGGACTTGTACGAATTATTGCTGAAACTTCGATTGCTGCCGGTATCCGTAGGTTGGAAGCCATATCTGCTAAAGGTGTTGAAAAACTGCTTGACGAGCAGCAGGATTTCATTGCTGATGCCCGCGAGTTTTTCAATAACACGCCCGATTTGATGTCAGCTATTCAGAAATCAATTGAGGAAAACAGTGATTTGAAAAAACGTGTTGAAAATTTCATGCACGAAAAAATTATGAACCTGCGTGATATTCTGATTGAAGAAGCAAAAGAGATAAATGGAATTAAGGTTATTCAGGTTGATGCCGAATTGCCTGTCGATGCCGTAAAAACGCTTGCCTTTCAAATCCGCAACGTACTGAGCGAGAAACTATTCTTCGTTGCTGGGTGCGTATTCGATGGCAAACCATCGTTGACCATTCTGATTTCTGATGATTTAGTTGCTGACGGATTGAATGCCGTAAACATTGCCCGCGAAGCTGCCAAAGAAATCCAGGGTGGCGGTGGCGGTCAGCCATTTTTTGCATCGGCCGGTGGTAAAAACGCTGATGGAATTCAACGTGCCATTGAAAAAGCATTGGAAGCTCTAAACTAAGAAAAACAATAATACCTGAGCCCTGTCGTTTAAAACGATGGGGCTTTTTTATTTTGTTAGAAATCTTATTTTCCCTCATTTAAGCTTAAAAGTTCTTTGATTTGTAAGAAAAAGATTTGGAATTAACACCTGAATAACTTATCTTTGTTTCAGATTGTTGATTTAATCCATTCTACAAATCGTAAATCAACTAATAAATGACTCTAAGGATTATGAAAATCAGATTAATAATTTCCTTTCTCGCCATATTGCTAATTCAACTTCCGGCGGAAGCTAAGAAACGTCATCATAAACGTCACCATACTCTCTACGGCAATTTTGTTCCTATCAAAGTAAGTACCGAGGGCGAAGTCTGGGGACTTGATGTTTCGCATCATCAAAGCACCATCGACTGGAACAAACTTAGTGAAAATGAACCTCATTTTGTGTTTTTGAAAGCTACTGAAGGAGCTACAAATCGGGATATTAAATACTCTGAAAACTATGGTCGTGCCAGAGACAATAATATACCGGTTGGCTCGTATCATTTTTTCACCTATAAAAGTAGCGGAAAAGAACAAGCGCAGAATTTTTTGTCGACCGTTAAATATAGCAAAGGTGATTTACCACCGGTGCTCGATTTAGAATTTTCAAGAAGAATGCCGCCTGCTTATATGGTTCGTAATGAATTGCTGGATTTTATACAGACTATTTCATTAAAGCTCACCTGTTTCCCGATTGTCTACTGTAGCAATCGATTTTTCAATCTTTACCTCAAAGAATGTTTACCTGAAAAATGCAAGCTGTGGATTGTTGATTATAAAGCAAAACCTAATGTTAATTGGACATTTTGGCAGACTTCCAACAAACATACGCTACCTGGCATCAAAGGTTATGTGGACTTGAATCTATTTAATGGTTCAACATCAAACTTTAATGAGCTTCTAAATTAAAACTTTAAGGCTGCAACTTCATTAATTCTTTCCGATTCAAGCAGTAGATGAATCGAAAAAAAACCAGATCACAATACACTTTCATAAAATTTAAAAAGGAGCTGCAAATCACTATATTTGCAGCTCCTTTTAGCATAATCTATCTATTAGTAGTTGGCTTACATTTTCGATACTTAGACTAATTTTCGTATCTTTGCAACCCGAATAAAAAAAACCGAAAACAATGAATTTAGAACAGACTCTTAATATTTCAGTGGCGAAGGCTGTCAAGTCATTATACGACTTCGAACCTGAAACAAATCTGCCGGCACTCCAAAAAACAAAAAAAGAATTTGAAGGCGACCTCACGGTGGTTACTTTTCCTTTTGTGAAAGCTGCACGCAAGTCGCCCGAACAAGTTGGTCAGGAAATCGGTGAATTTCTACTAAAAGATACGGAAGTTGTTTCAAAATTTAATGTCGTAAAAGGTTTTCTGAATCTGAGTATCAGTAAGAGCTTTTGGCTCGAAACACTGAATGCAATTCATTCAGACAATGATTTTGGCATTACAAAAGCCACCGAAGATGCAGCACTCATGATGATTGAGTATTCGTCGCCCAACACAAATAAACCGCTTCACTTAGGTCATATTCGAAATAATTTACTCGGACATAGCATTGCTGAAATTCAAAAAGCAAATGGTTGGAAAGTAGTGAAAACCAATATAGTAAACGACCGTGGTATTCATATTTGCAAATCCATGCTGGCATGGAAATTGTTTGGAAATGGCGAAACTCCTGAAAGTACAGGTTTGAAAGGTGACCATTTGGTGGGGAAATACTACGTTATTTTTGATAAACATTTTAAAGCCGAAATTCAGGAATTAATTTCTAAAGGTCTGACCGAGGAAGAAGCCAAGAAATCAGCTCCGCTTATCCTGGAAGCTCAGAAAATGTTGCTGGCCTGGGAAAACAATGATGCTGAAGTCCGTCAACTCTGGGAAATGATGAACGCCTGGGTGTATGCCGGTTTCGACAAAACATACCAACAAATGGGCGTAAGTTTTGATAAAATTTACTATGAATCTGAAACTTATCTCGAAGGAAAATCGGAAGTTGAACGTGGTGAAGCCATCGCTGCATTTTATCGTCGCGAAGATGGTTCAGTTTGGGCTGATTTGACCGGAAATGGACTGGATGAAAAGTTGTTACTTCGTGCTGATGGAACTTCGGTTTATATGACTCAGGACATAGGAACCGCCAAACTTCGTTACAACGATTATCCTATCAACAAAATGGTTTATGTGGTTGGAAATGAGCAAAATTATCATTTCCAGGTATTGGCACTATTATTGGACAAACTGGGTTTTGAATGGGGAAAAAATCTGGTTCATTTTTCCTATGGTATGGTTGAGTTACCCGAAGGAAAAATGAAAAGCCGGGAAGGTACGGTAGTTGATGCTGATGATTTAATGCTGGAAATGATTGAAACTGCCCGTGAAACGTCACAGGAATTAGGGAAACTGGATAATTGTACAGCTGAGGAAATTGAAACCATTGTTCGTATGGTAGGACTTGGTTCGCTGAAATACTTTATTCTGAAAGTTGATCCACGCAAGAATATGACTTTCAACCCGAAAGAATCAATTGATTTCAATGGCAATACAGGCCCTTTTATTCAATATACTCACGCTCGTATCAAATCTGTTTTACGAAAAGCAGTGGAACAAAAAATCGAATTCAGTTCGCTGAAAAATATCGGGTTGGGCATTTCGGAAAAAGAAAGTTATCTCATTCAACTCTTAAATGAGTTTCCTTCAGTAGTTCGTCAGGCTGGTGAAGAATTCAGTCCGGCACTGATTGCCAATTACATATATGAACTCGTGAAAGAATTCAACCAGTTTTATCACGATTTTTCGATTTTGAAAGAGGAAAATCAGGAAATGAAACAATTCAGACTGGTACTTTCGGAGTCCATTGCTTCGGTAATCAAAACAGGAATGAGTTTACTCGGAATTGATGTTCCTGAAAGAATGTAGTTAAAATACTTAAATAAATTGAACATGAACAAAATTAAATATCTGATAATAAGCATACTTGCTTTTCTATTCACTTTCTGTTCTACAGGAAATATGGCCTATAAACAGGGAGATTATTACAAAGCCTGTCTTGAATCCATTGATTTTTTACGTTCTAATCCAAAAAGCAAGAAAGCTCAGACTGTATTGTTAGAAGCTTATCCACTTGCCTTCAAGAATGCACAACGTGATATTGATAATGCTTTAATGTTGAACAGTCAGGATAAATATGATGTTCTGGTGAATGCCTACGAGAAAGTAAATAATCTGGCCGATCAGATTTATAAATGTCCGAAAGCGTATGAACTGATTCCTAAACCCACTGAATTTATCACTGAACTGGCCAAAGCCAGAGAACTGGCAGCTGAGTCTGCATATAATTCAGGAATTAAAGCAATGAAGGCAGGTGGTTTGGACCAATCAAGAGTAGCGTATCAGTATTTTCAGAATGCCAACCGATATGTAAATGGCTACAAAGATGTGCTTTCGAAACTGGATGAAGCCCGTTATTATGCTACGCTACGGGTCATTGTTCAGAAACCGTACACCAATGCTAATTTTCAGTATTCAGCAGACTACTTTTTTAATAATCTGTTGGCTGAAATTCGTCAAAACACACAGAATCGATTTATTCGTTATTATTCACAAGAGGAAGCCCGCAAAGAAAATATGCAAAATCCACATCAAACTATTGTGTTGAATTTTGAGGACTTTTCGGTTGGCAACATCAAAGAATCCAGCAATACCAGTGAATATAAACGGGATAGTGTAGTCGTTGGAACGGTAAAAATTGAGGGCAAAACCTACAATTCATACAATACAGTTACGGCAAAATTCACTACATTCCGACGTGAAGTAATATCGGGTGGTGTGTTGAGTGTTCGCATTATCGATGTTCAAACGAATCAGGAACTACAACGTCGCAATCTTAGTGGCTCTTATGTTTGGAATACAAATTGGGCAAATTACAAAGGGGATGACCGGGCGTTGACCGAGGAGCAAAAACGACTATGCAGTCGTGAACCACAAAACCCACCGTCACCACAGGAATTGTTTATCGAATTCAGCAAACCGATTTACAATCAGGCAGTTTCCTTTCTACGATCGCAGTATAGTAAATATTAATAACAGGAAACGCCTCAAATTGAGGCGTTTTCTGTTATTAAGTATAGTGAGAATTAATCTTCGTCAATCACATCTACCGTCGAATCAATTTCGAAAGCAGATAGCTGACGGCGGAAAATTTCGTCAAGCGAAATCTGGAATGTTTCAGTATGTTCAATTCCGGGTATAAGGGTCAGGCGATCCAGAATGATTTGTAATAAATGGCGGTTATCCTTGGCATAAATCTTTACAAACATCGAATATTTACCGGTTGCATAATGACATTCCACCACTTCAGGAACTTTTTTCAATTCATCCACCACGGCGGTAAACATTTTAATATCGTTTAAAATGATTCCGATATATGCACAAGTTTGAAAACCAACCTTATAAGTATCAATCACAAACTCAGAACCTTTAATAATTCCGGTATTCCGTAGTTTTTGTATACGTTGATGAATAGCTGCACCCGAAACATTACATTCGCGGGCAACTTCCAAAAATGGAATACGGGCATCCTGCGAAATAAGTTGTAGAATTTTCTTGTCTAATCGATCGATTTGATGTTGTGCCATAGTATCTGATTTTCAATTTTGAGATGTAAAATTATTCTGATTGTAATATTTTAATGCAAATGTATTTAATATTTTTGTAATTCTTTCAGTTTTTGCAATAATTTGATAGTTAAATGTATAAAAATATACTTTTTATCGATATTTTCCTTCGTTACAGTCGCTTAACACACTCAGGTAACTCTGATAACGCGACGAACTGACAGTCTGTTTCTCAACAGCTTTAATGACGGCACAATCAGGTTCATGAACATGGGTACAATCAGCAAATTTACATTGATTTGACACGGCAAATATTTCCTTGAAATAATGACTTATTTCAGCCACTTCCATATCAAAAGTACCAAATCCCTTTATTCCCGGTGTGTCGATAATATGTCCACCTGTACTGAGTTCAAACATTTCGGAAAAAGTAGTGGTATGCATTCCTTTGTTGTGATACGATGATATTTCAGCGGTTTTGGCAAGTGAATGAGGCGCAATGGCATTTATCAGGGTTGATTTACCAACACCTGAATTGCCTGAGAAAAGAGTGGTTTTTCCACTCAAAAAGTGAGACAATTCCTCAATATTGGTATTATGTTTGGCTGAGATTTTAAAGATTGGATAATCAAGCGTTTCATACAAATGAACCAATCCTTCAAGATATTCATTTTCAGACTCATTATACCGGTCAATTTTATTGAAAACCACGCAAGCCGAAACCCGATAAGCCTCGGCAGTAGCCAGAAATCGATCAATAAAAACAGTGGATGTTTCAGGATAATTTACGGTTACAATCAACGCCACCAAATCAAGATTTGCAGCCAGAATATGTGATTGTTTTGACAGATTGGAGGATCGACGCACAATGTAGTTTCGACGGTCGTGAATGGCATGAATCATGGCCGTTCCATCGACATTCATATCGAAATCAACCCAGTCGCCCACTGCAATTGGGTTGGTGCTGCGAATCTCCTGCATACGAAAATGACCTTTCATTTTGCATTCCACCAATTCGCCACTATCAGTTTTTACCTGATACCAACTGCCAGTATTTTTCACCACTAATCCGGTCATAAATTACTCATTTAAACAACATCAGTCATCCCACCAAATGAGATGACTGAAATTTACTTCCAATTGTAAATCGTAAATCTTTAAATCGTAAATTCTTAGACTGTCATTATTTCCTTCTCTTTGGCAGCATACATTTCATCAATTTTCTTGATGTATTTGTCATGTATTTTCTGCACACTTACTTCGGCATCTTTTTCCACATCCTCCGGAAGACCTTCTTTCACCAGTTTTTTCATATGTTCGATAGCATCACGACGCGCATTACGAATCGAGATTTTAGCATCTTCACATTCGGCTTTCGATTGTTTTGCCAACTGACGACGACGTTCTTCCGTTAGTGGCGGAATTCCCAGACGAATAGTTTCACCATTATTCATAGGTGTTATACCCACATCTGAATTCAGAATAGCTTTTTCAATAACCGCAATCAATGCTCTTTCGTAAGGCTGAATGCTGATGGTTTTGGCATCGGGAGTGGTAATAGTTGCCACATTCGAAATTGGCACGTGCGCACCATAATATTCTACTTTTACACCGTCCAATATACGGATATTGGCCTTTCCTGCGCGAATATGCGCTAATGCTTCGTCTAAAAACAGACATGCTGCTTCCATGTTGTCTTCGGCATGTGTAAGGTATGGCTTAATGTCTTGCATAATAAATTAATTTGCCCCCTAACCCCCTGAAGGGGGAATAAGAGTTTTATATTTGAAAATTATTGAGGTTTTGTGTTCTAAATAAAAATGAGGTAAGCTCTCTATTCCCCCTTTAGGGGGTTAGGGGGCTACCAGTGTTCCAATTTTTTCTCCCAGCAACACCTTTTTCAGATTGCCCACTGTATCCATATCGAATACATAAATCGGCATATTATTTTCCTTACACATGGTGGTAGCAGTTAAGTCCATCACTTTCAGGTTACGGTGATATATCTCGTCGTATGTAATTTCATCGAATTTGGTAGCAGTCTTGTCTTTTTCAGGGTCAGCAGTATAAATACCATCCACACGTGTACCTTTTAGCATTACATCAGCTTCTATTTCAATGGCACGAAGCGAAGAACCGGTATCGGTTGTGAAAAATGGATTACCTGTTCCGGCTGAAAGTATCACCACTTCGCCAGCTTCCAAACTGGCAATGGCTTTTTGTTTGCTGTAGAACTCTCCAATCGGTTCCATACGGATAGCTGTCAGCACGCGAGATTTCACTCCTCCTGCCTGCAAGGCAGAGTTTAATGCCAAACTGTTGATTACGGTTGCCAACATACCCATTTGGTCGCCCTGCACACGGTCGAATCCTTTGGAAGTGCCACTCAGTCCACGAAATATATTTCCGCCTCCAATCACAATACCAACCTGTACACCCATTTCAACTATTTCGGCTATCTGCGAAGCATATTCACCCAATCTTTTCTCATCAATTCCGTACTGCTTTTCACCCATGAGCGATTCACCGCTCAGTTTCAACAAAATGCGTTTAAATGCTGCCATCTTTTATAATTTACGATTTTAGAATTTAGATTTACGATTTATCGGTTATCTAAAGCTTAGCAAAAGTAAATAATTTGCTTCGGATATGCAAATACTCAATAGAAATAATGATTTGTGTATAATTATTCAACTCAATGGTATTTTATTTCAAAAATCAATTAATTTCCTGAGTTCAATTAAGACACTTAACTATTTGTCTATTCGATACTTGTATAAATTACAGTATCTTTGCGCCCGTAAATTTAAAACTTAAAAACTTATTTATGCAGAAAAATGAAACAATTCAACCTGTAACGGTAGCCGATCCGGCACCACTCGGATTAACAGGTTTGGCTATGGTTACGTTGGTAGCCGCATCTCAAAAATTAGGTTGGACAACAGGACTTTCAATGGCCATTCCGTGGGCAATTTTTCTGGGTGGGATAGCTCAGCTTATGGCCTGCGTATATGATTTTAAAAACAATAATCTGTTTGGTGCTACCGCTTTTGGTGGTTACGGACTATTCTGGATTGCTGTGGCAATGAGTTGGATGATTAAAACCGGTGCTTTAGGAACAACACTTCTTGCAGGAGTTGATGGTGGCCAGCTTGGATTTGCCTTTGTGGGCTATTTTATATTTTCGGTGTTTGTAACCGTAGCAGCTTTTAAAACCAACAAAGTGCTGATTGCAATATTAATCTTAATCGATGTTCTATTTCTGGGATTATTTATGGATGCCTTTAAAATGGGTGAGTACTGGCATACCATTGCTGCCTGGAGCGAACTATCCATTTCGTTGCTTGGATTCTATGCTGCCGGAGCAAACCTGCTGAATAAAACCTACGGACGTATCATTCTTCCACTGGGAAAAGCTATTTGGCAATAAAATCTATAAAATGAAAAAAATGAAAGCGGTGATTATCTTTGAAGATAGTCACCGCTTTTTTTATTTAATCATAATGGAGTACAAATCTTTATAATACAGACAGTTTGAAAATCCCAACAACCAACGTAACCATTTTCTCTTTTAATAAACATATCCGAGTGGACAGAGCAAATTTTATTTCACAACTATTTTTCTGGCAGTACCGTCAATACGAATAACATAAAATCCTTTGCTTAATACTTTCGAAACAAAGTTTCCATTCAGTTTGGAATATTGAATATTACGTCCATAGATATCAAATATTTCAACCCGTGATTTCACATTTTCAATCATTATAGCACCATCGTTTAGGTAAATTAGTGTTGGATATAAAACTACATTCTGTACCGAGGTGAATAAACCCAAAACAGTATCAGTGAATATAATTGCTTGCTGGGCATCTGCTATACGATTTACAGATAACTTTGTTCCATCTGCCTTTAACTCTACATTAGTATCCGATTTTGCACTAAAATATTTATATTCCAACATATCTACATCTAAAACTGTAAAAGTAAATGTTATACTGCTATTTTTGTTTCCTGCAATAAAATCGGTAGCTATTCCATTCTTCAAACCTTTAATATATAACTCATTTGTATTATTGGGTACAGTTGCTGTTATATTTACGGTTTTTAATGTACCTGAATTGTAAACTCTGGCAAATGTTACTTGTGGAGGATTCATAACTCCATCAAAATACTGATAGTTAGTTGATGGATCATTTAAATGTAATTCTCCTTCATTTTGAAGATAAATCCAAGATGGACCTGCTGAAAATCTAATAGCTAAAGCATCAGCATTCTTAGTAAAAATATTTATTGTGAAATAATTACCATTTGCATTACTTTTAGCTGTGTTTAATGTCATTTTGGTGGAAGTAGAATCCTGTTTGCCAATATAACCAGGTGTTTTCCAATCATTAAAATTGCCAGTAGCATAACACTCCGTAACTGACTTTGGTGTATAAAAATCTATGGTAATTCTTTTATTACAACGTAAACACTCATAACCACCAGAAGCCCAATAATTCACAATATCATTTTGAGGTGAAATGCCAGAATAAGTTAAATAATTCATTATACTACCATCACTATTCTTCATTACATAGACCCAATCTGGCCCATTTAAATATAGATATTGCAACGTAGCCAATGTTACAGGCATACCATTTTCGGATGCAAAAGTAGATTCATCCAATGTCACCGTATAATGAGTATCATTTATTTTTTGACAATATACCGCATTACCTGTGTCCCAACCATTAAAATTGCCAACAATCAAACACCATTGAGTTTGATGATGACCATCTTGACTACCATCGTTTGGAACAGTTATATTAAATGTAGCTGTGGCTGCTGTGGCTAACGACATAACGAAGAAAAAACAGAATATGCTTATAAATTTTTTCATGATATTATTGTTTTTTATTTACCACACTCTTGAATATTAAGTTGTAATTGTCCGCCATTTTGCACTTCGAAGCCTGCATTTATAATTATCTCACTTCCTGCTTCGAAAGTAACATTATCAGTTGATTTTACAATAACCGAACCTGAGGTTTGAATGGTATTTACTGCATTACTTACTTCGGGTAACTGATTGGTATTGCTCAGGGTTATATTTGAATTCTGGCATAACCGCACATCAAAAGAAATAGTACTACCAGTTACAGCAATATTCTTAACGCTTATATTAGCTAGTGAACCATCAACTAAAAAACAATTTGGAATAGTGATATTGCTAAATGCTGAACGACCAACAGATGTATCAAAGTATGCATTTTTAACGTCACCTCCAATTGCATTTGTACCATCTAATCTGTAAAGGTAATAAGAACTCGCATATCCTATAGGATTGACAACATTTAAACAAACTCTGTAGATTAACAACCCAGTACCAGGTAGTATACTCTCAAATGTACCAACTTTTTTTCGAAATTCTAAAATAAAGAATTCATTTGGATTCGATGATGCTATTTTATAGCAATTATTTGTAGTTGATGTAATCGGTTGTAAAAAATAATGTCCAGATTGGTTTATTTCAGGTATATTGTCAATCCATCCACCATATTTGTATTTCATATATGCACCCATTGAAGGAGGAATATTGATATTTGGTGATGACATTATATCCCAATCCCCTATTGATATAAATTGATTATTATCTTCAGTGTATAAATCTGGCGCACCCAAAGTATGATACATTTCGTGACATACACCTCCAATTCCCAAATTAAAACTTCCATATTCAATTAAAGTATTATAACTTTTAACTTGCTTGTCGTAAATATATAATATTTTATCTAAAGAATTATGTTTAGTTTTAAGTATATATGATAGATCTGACTCTCCTTGAATTAATATATCTACATTATCAACATATCCATCATTATTGATATCAATATTTAACGTAGAAGATATCTGACTTTTCAAATAATTTATTGCATTATAAACTAAATTTTCTTGTCTTATTATACCCTCTTGAATAAGTGGTGAATTTGTATAACCAGAGTCTGTATTTAATCTATATGAATTATTAATGTTAACGACTGATGTTTTTGGTAAATAATAATTTCTTGTGTGGGCATCCTTGTACCATTTTAATGTTGAGCCATAATTCAATGGATAGAATGTACTAATAATATTAAAATTATTATAAGATACTTCACGATAATAATTGTACATTGAACTAGTACCTATTACGGAATTATTGTAATAAGAAGAATATTGGGATTGATTAGAATAATATTCTGATTGGTCAGAAAAACAAATAAATATCACAATATTATTTAATGTGCCAGCCTTTGGAAAAGGATATGATAAAATTTGATTTGAATATATAGCATTACGAACACGTAATGGTGATTGTTGATTAATAGATGTTATTTGCTCTTGTGTAATATTAACTCCTGGAGTGAAACCCGAATTTGCAGGATTATCCACTCCAACAATATATTGTGTAGCTACAAGTTCATTGTTAGTTAAAATGGCATAACAATAATATCCGGTCGTAGTATTTTGCACAATAGTATAATTATTGGTATCGTGCAACCAACTGTAATATTCATCACCAGTCATAAAACAATTTATCACTTGCCCATTAGGTTGTGTCAATGTTTGAGGCACATTCGTCAAATAGGCTCCATAAACTAACCCTACGCTTTGTATAATTAAATACAAAGTCAGTATGTATATTTTTGTTTTCATACTGTTCGGATTATTTAGTCAATATCATTCGTTTTGTATCGATGACTTTACTATCGGCTATTAAAGCATAAAGATACATACCTGCACTAAATTCCGAACCATTTATGATAATATTTTTCTTTCCACGTTCTGAAATTATATAACTTTTTAGTTGAACGCCATTCATATCGTACACGTAGATAGTTGCATTGGTAATTGTAGTGGGCAAGTAATATCCTATGGTTGTAGATTGATTAAAGGGGTTTGGAGTATTTTGATCTAACACAGGGTAGGTTAAGGCGTTGGTTTCAATTATTCCAGGGTTTGGATTAGCACTAACCTTTTTAGGTTCGGAAGTCGGGTTATTTATAAGTTCTGCAATTTGTTTTGCCTGAGCATCTGTCTTAGCCTGCAAATCTTGAATAGCACTTACCAAAATAGGTAACAATTCCAAGGGTTTTACTTTCAGATAAGCTGTTTTTTTATCAGTTGAAACCAATTGTGGATACAAAGTTTGTAACTCTTGAGCAAGAAATCCGTATTGATGAGTAGTTGAAGGTTTTTTTCCTGCTTTTAGTTCTTTGTCTGTTATTAGCAATGAATCGCTAATATCGAATGAAACCGGATTAAGTTTTGAAAATAGATCTTTATCAAATGACATCGTTTTAATATTCTTTTTCAAACGCTTGTCACTATAATTATAAAAATTATATACATCTAATGTATTAACAGACCCATAATCAATGTATGAATTTTCTATATATTCATAAATTGAATGAAACCAATCAAATGGAAATTCCATACCTAAATCATATTCCCAATTATTGGAATTGTGAGCAATTGGACTAAAATCCACAACTTGATCAAACGAACACCTTTGCAATAAAAAACCGTGTTCAGTATTGCTTTTAGCTCTAAATAAAACACTATCACCTTCTACAGTAACATTATTCGATATACTGGGATTTGTCGTTCCAATTCCAACTTTACCTGTACTCGTTACTTTAATTTGTGCATTTAAAAAGAAAATTGCCGATAGGCAAAGTACCGTAATAAATAGTTTTGCTTTCATAATAGTTTGTTTTTAAAGTTAATAAATATTGTTTTAATAAAGTGATATTCTATAATCTATAGGCTCTCAACCAAATTTCTCATACACTTTCTTCCCCTTCACCACTTTCATCTTTAGTACTTCTTTCCTGTTGCCTTTAGTTTTGTAGCTCACATGTACCCATGCAGGTTGACGGTCGTCGCCACCTTCCCATATCAGTTGGTCGAAGTCGAATTGTGTGCGGATAAGATTGAAGAGTGCTGCAATATCAAATATTTCGAGGTCGGCTACTTCAACTTTACAATATTGCGAGAGCGGTTTCGATGTTCCACCCATTTCTTTATTTACTGCCAGACTGCGGATGCCTGAGTTTATGTGTATTGGTTGTTCCGTTCGCCTTAGTGTAACATTTATTCTCCCTGTGTTTGGGTATAGCATCCCGCTATGTCAAAGCTAAAATAAAAGCTCCGCTTATGATATGCAAGGCAAAACCTTGCTTTTAGCCCGACGTAGTTGAAAACTACGCCGGACCCAAGTACGCCAATCTACCCTAGGCCGAACAGAGCGTTTGTTGATAACATTTGTTCTCTTATATTCAACATCTAATGTATTACAGACACATTATATTTTGATTATCTTATGCAACTCTGTCTTATCCTTGAACTTTAGCATTACAAAGTAAATTCCGGCATTACAATCTGATAAATCCAACTTAGACTCTAAAGAACTGGAAATTGGAATTGATTTCACACTTTTCCCCATAACATCCATTACTTCCACTGATGTACAAGGCAAATCGGTATTTAAAGATTCAAGAACCAGGATATCTTTCACAGGATTAGGAGATATTTTGACTAAGGGTATGTTTGCTTTTACATCACTCAACGCTGTTTTTAAAACGGAATTACAATCCACATAAATCGGATTCTTGAAAAGACTCTCTCCATTCTGACTAAAGCATACAAAATGCCATTCAAAATGACACATACTACAAGTTGGAATATCAGTAATCATCGATAATAAACCCTGATTTACATCTCCAATACCTTCAATAATACAATCATTGTATCTTTTTCGGTACTCATTACCTATTTTTACAGAATCAATTTTAGTAATAGTGTATCCTCTCCATTGATCTATTGCAACTACATCACCAATCTTTTTATTAAAATCATAAAGAAGCTTCTCTGAACCATTGATGATAGGGCCTATGTATTTGGTATATCCGTATCCAGAATAATAATATATCTTTTTATCTTGTTCACGCAATCCACCTACGCTTTTGTATATCGGGTTAGCAATCGTGCCTATATTCCGGCACATTTTACGATAAACAGTTCCATTTATAGTTGTGTCTCCTTGCAGTGAATACTGTAACAAAGTTGTATCCATGGGTGAATCATTATAGCTTGAAGCATAGAACACATTCCACTGGGCATTTTCAGTTGGGAATGGTACGTAAGGTATGTCTTTCCAGCTTCTGCTAGAATTACAATCTACATAATCAGGGTTTTTGTAAATGCTTTCACCATTTTGGCTAAAACAAACAAACTCCCAGTTATAACCACCACACATTGGCATCGGAGTAATTGCCCCTAATAATCCTTGTTTGACACTACCGATACCCTCAATTACGTAATCATATTCACCCAAAAGCGAACCACAAGTATATCTTTTTCGGTATTGATTCTGTATAAGAACAGAATCAATACCTGAAATCAAAATAGGATTACCCCATGGTGTAGTAAATAGCGTATCTCCAATTTTTGTTTTATTGAAGTCGTATAACAGAAATTCATCACTGACCGTCATAAGTTGATTTTTAGTGCAATTTCTCAATTCATTTGATTTTTGCATTATATTGTATAAATAACCACTTTTGAAAATGCTAAAATCGTGATAAAAAATTTGTTTGTTTATTTCACAGAGTCCACCTTTAATTGTATACTGTGGTTTTTCCAGTGTTCCTGCATTGAAATAAAGTTTGTGATAGGTTTTTCCATTATAAATTGTGTCTCCTTGTAACACATATTTAAGTAATTCGCATGAATAAGGTGTATAATTATCTCCTTTGGATAATTTGATATTCCATTGTGAATTCTCAGTAGGAAAAGGGATGTATTTCTGGGCATTAACACCTATGGATAATACCAACAACATAAACATAATTATTCTTTTCATATCGTTTGTTTTAATAGATTACTTAATTTCAAATTGAGCCCCAGTTTGCACTTCAAAGGTATCATTAATTATGGTAGTTCCATCAGCATCAATCGTAATATTCGCTCCAGATTGTATTGTTACCGGTCCTGTTGGTTTACTCGTAGTTACATTAGAACCGGCTGTTACATTGGTAGCATTGATTGTTTGAGTTCCTGTATAAGTTTCATTCTGAATATAATAGTCGGACGAATACATATAGGGGATATAGTTGTGTTTGGTGATGGTAACACAATACGAAGATGGTACATTATTAAATGTTTTACCTGACGTGAGTGTATCCACTTGAAAATAACTAGCTCCATTATCACTTGCGCTTATTACACAAATCTTACAATTTGAGACACTCCCTGTATTCACAGTTACAGAAGTCCCGTTCTTGGTAACAGTTGCACTGCTAAACTTGGTAGGTGATGCCGTCCACATTTGTGTTTCAGGGCAGCCAATCAGATTGTGTGAATATGCCAGATAAATATCTGGATAAGAATATCTAGAAAGACATTCAGATACACCTATATGAGAATGAAAATCATCACTGTTGATAAGTACAGCAAAGTTTTCATAAATTTTATATGAACTAGATATGTAGCCATCTACGGTATTTCCTAAAAATGCAATACCGCCTGTCTGAGGCAGTTTTGTAAATGCTTCACCACAATTCATTGCTCCAACATTATTATTCCCAGTAGTTATATTATATGGAGTAACACGACAACTAATTGAATATAGAATTGAAGGATAATTATTGTTTGTTAGATTATCAAGGCCGTTTCCTGTCTCATGCATTGCATACGGAGAACAATACTCATAAGCATCTTGTGCATAGATACCCCAGCCGTTTTCACCAAAAGCATTTAAATGATTTGTCATTGTTCCAATACCACTTTGACCAGTTGAACAATGATAAGCCCCTATTCCACTGCCACCATGGCAGAACCAACTATATAACCCAGACTTATGACTATTAATCCCAGCTACAACATCAGTTCCTTTTGAAGTTCCATATTGTCCTGAGTATCCAGATGGAGTTAAAATTTGTCCATTAGTATCATATGTAGCATTGCAAATTGGATATTCACCTATTTTACTATGAGTAAAATAAGGTAAACGTGTGGAGACTGAGTCAGCTTGATGCATATCTTGCATTTCATCCGCTTCAATATGATAAGCATTTAACAAATAACTATAGTCTCCATTTCCTGGATTTTGTTCGTATAATAGTACCTTTTTTGACCAATTTTGAATATCTGTTGTATTTGAACAAATTAGTCTTCCCACATAAATATCAGGTATTCCTTTTGGTGTATTTCCATTTGAAAAACTATTATAAAGATCAGTAAAATATGAATCTGTTGGAATATCTTCACCATAATTCACAAACCTTATTGGCACATTATTATCATAATCCCCAGCAATCAAAGCCCATGTTGTTGGTCCATTTGTGTGAGCATCGTGTAAGTATTGTCTTACTTTACCCGGGTTATCATTTATGACAGGATTACTAATAGCGTCACCTGTATAATTACTATAGATATCGTTTGTAGTCACAATCCCGATATTAATTCCTTTTCGCTTTTTCCAATTTACAAAATCGGTGAAGCCGCTTACTAATGAAGCATCAGTTATAACTACATATTCATAATATGGAAGAGTAGAACTTGTAGAAGCTCCTACTTTCGCCATAACCTTGGAAGAAGAATTCGCAGATTTCAGGACAATAGAACTCGAATCGGCACTTGCCAGCTCAGGATTTACAACTACTGATTTTAGTATGCTCATCACTTCCCTCATCCTCTTTTTGGGATGTGCTTTTTTCCCACTTGCATTATCATCTGCCACTGTTTCTATTTTCAATTCAAACTGACTACTGTAAACAATCTTTTTAGTAGCTGGGAAATATTGCATAGGGCTAACTTCAATATTCACTAATTCAAGGTCACCATCCAGATAATCTGTATCTATAATTCGAGCTTGCATGGCAGGATATGCATTGCTACTGCCATAAACCAGTTTATTAGGCGATATAAAAGTGGTATCCTGTTGGTTCCACGATGTAAGCAGTGGCTTTTGAGCTGGAATCAGGTCATATTTAAGTTGAATTACATTCTGACTTTTACTATTGAAAGTTACACTTACAGCCTTTTGATTCACAGGAATATAAAATCTATAATGCAATACAGGCAAGTCAGGATTCCCTAACGAAATTTGACTTCGGGTATTCTTTAATTGCACATAAGTATATGTTGTGCCGCCTTTCACTATTGAGCCTTGTATTAAATCATTTGATTTAAATTCAACGTTTTTTACGATTTGTCCATATACAGTACTAGCCGATAAAAAACTTATAAAAACGATTAGGATGCTCAGTATGGGTTTATTATTTGCTTTCATGATTTCACCAAATTACTTAGTTAATATCATTCGTTTTGTATCGATGACTTTGCCATCGGCTATTAATGCGTAAAGATACATACCTGCATTAAATTCTGAGCCATTTATGATAATATTTTTCTTGCCACGTTCTGAAATAATATAGCTTTTTAGTTGAACGCCATTCATATCGTACACATAAATTGTTGCAGCAGCAATTGATACAGGGATATAAAAACCTATTGTTGTTGATTGATTAAAGGGGTTTGGGGTATTTTGATCCAATACAGGGTAGGTAAGAGGATCGGTTTCATTAAGCCCTGTTTGTACTGCTCCTATTTTAGCCGGTGAGTTCCCGTTAGTTGTTTTAAGTGCGTCAATTTCAGCTTTTAGTTCTTTTATAGATTGAATCAATACCGGAATCAGTCCGGTATATTCAACACTTAAATATCCGTCAGCATCTTCGTACACTAAGTCAGGATAAATTTTTTGAAGGTCTTGCGCTATCAGACCAAAATGTTTTTTAGTGAATAATTGCGATTTTTCATCAAATACGGGCAGTTGAATTTCCGTAGAGTCTTTGTGCGATTTCAAATAGCGTTGATTGAAATTATATTCAACTGGGTTTAATAGCATTATATTATCCATTGATTTTTTGCTATCAATATCCACAATATTTTTCTTGTAGCGTTTATCAGAGTTCTGAATGAAATTTGTGGCATACATGGTGTTAGTAGATTTTACATTTCCTACAAAATATCCAGCAAATTGTTCTGTTAGATATACATCCGTATAATCAGATATAGTATTAGAAACTAATCCTACTACTGCTGCACCATAATATCCACTTGCTAATTGCCCGAACAACCCATAATTTCCATATAATCCACCACCTGCTAAACCAAAAACACCATACGTTCTTGCATTCGGTAAGGTACTTGATGAATAACTTGACGATTTCAACCCAAAATTATAACAAGGGCTACCTCCATTTGACGCCGTTGAAACATTTATACCATAATTGATATTAGTTGAGCTTCCTAATCGTTGAACTTTTAATGCAGTATTTGAATTTGTACCAACCATTGAAACTTTAGTATCAGTTGCACCAACGTCTCCTACAGCAAATGATGATAAGGGAGTCGCTGTACCTACTTGTACTCCTACATATCCTGCACTGGAAACTTTTAATTGTGCATTGCTTTCAAAAATAATTGCCATCAGGCAAAGTGCTGTAAAAAAGATTTTTGTTTTCATAATGAATTGTTTTAAATTGTTTATTTGATTTAATTCAACTAATGAGTATACACTAAGCACCCGATAAATCAGGATAAGTTATGCCGTTTGGCTTGCACAGAATTGAAAATCGACGGAGTCAGATACTGATAATAAATACAGTTAGGATAAAATAAAACAACAAGTACCACCTGTTACTCATATAATATTCATTTTCAGCACGACAGAGGAATAATATGATTATGTATTTTCTTCAATTTCGTTAATGAATTGACCAAAATTAAATATGTTGACTATTACATCTAAAATTGCAAACAGAGAATATAACAATAAAAAAATAAGCACAAAAAGACACATAATATTTATTCTACAGAAACAGTTAGCAAATAAATCAATAACTACAAGTTTTGCATTTACGACTATATTTATTATTATGCCCAGTATTAATGTTATACATAATGAAAGTAATACAAACGCAAAGGTTGAATTTACCGTTTGATATAATGTTATTTTTTTCCCTTGTATCCGCTTAACCATTATTTTTAAATACTTTGTTTCTGTAACACTAATAATGACAGCATAACCAGTCAAAATAAACCCTAAAACGTTTGGAATTACCGATGTTATAATTCCAACTATAAAAACTAAAAGATTATATATATCTGTTTTGAATTTTACAACTATTATTATCAAAACAGTATCAATTAAGAATGGGATTGCTGCTGATTTGAGCAAATTTATTTTAGGATAGATTGAAAACAATCCTTTAAGCCCCATTTTATATTGATTAGCCATTCTTATAAATTCACCGTAAGTTATCCAAATATCTCGTTAACTTTATCTAAAACACTTTGTACAATATCATTTATAAATGAAATCTTCTCAATGCGTGGATGATCATTCGTGTTAATTTGAACTATCTTGTCATTTTCAATAACATTTGCTACAACATATCCATTTGATTGACTCAATTCAACATTTCCTTTTATTGTTTGTGTCTTACTAATATCAATCAAATTTGATTTATCTGATTTGTAAATTGCTTCAACTTCTCTAACTCCATTGCTGCGATATTCCTCATCCAGTGCAGCAGCCCAGGCATCATTATTGGCATTATTAGAATACGACAAACTAACTTTTATATATTGTGCTTGCGAATTTATTATCCTTTCAATTGATTCGGATGATTTCTCTATCGTAATATCAATTCCTTCATAATCATACAGAACTTCTAAACTCGTTTTTTCTAAAAACTTAACTATTTGATTAATTGATATTTTACCATTATGAATCAAAACAAATTTATGATGCTTTGGCACAAAGAAGTATTCACATGTTTTTGCATTAGGACCTATTTTAGTGTCAAATTCAACCATTTTTAGTTCATTTGATTCTGTATCATAAGAGGGCAAGTCCGGATTGAGTTTTGTGAAATTTACGAGCTCTCCATGTATTATATCTGTTTGTTTGCCATATAATGATTGAATACGAGTATATTTATCAGAATAAGTATTTATTGATATCTTCTGACTAAAAATAGAATCAATTAATTCTACATATCTTTGAGGTAACTGACTTTCTTTAGGTCTTAGTTTAATGTTGATTATTTGAATTCTTCTATGTTTTGTGATATATTTATTTTTATCCATAATGAATTAGTTTTAATGGTTAATCTCATACTCATTGGATAGTATCTAAACTATCCAATGAGTATTATTAAGCTTATATCACCACCTGCGTAACCGGATCATTGAAATCTGATGTACCGGTAATAGTAACTGCTGCCACCCGAAACCAATATTTGGTTAGTGGAGTAAGTCCGGTAAGTTCAACCGAAGCTTGTGCAGTTGTTTGTGTAGTAATCCATTCGTTACCATCGATACTTTGTTGCCAGATGTACGAGCGGGCACCATCTACCCGTTTGCGTTGCAGGATTACCGAGCCCGATTTCTCGCCTTGTTCCACACTAAATTCGGGGCGGGCAGCAGGTGTCGGTTGTTTTGCCAGGTTAAATCCTGCTCCCAGAATAATAGCACTATCGCCATCGGCAATTCGGTCGACATAACGAGCCATTAAACGCATCTTGTTAACCCAGTCTTCTTCGGCTTGATGCAATAAGGCAGTAGCCTCCTTGCCTCCATTGAGCGCTGCCACATTCCGTGTCTCAAGTAAGTCAGTACTTGCCTTTAAGTCATCAAAAGGCACATCGGGATGTGCAAAAATAGGGTTAGGCCTCATTTTAGTTTCCACACTTCGTCCGGTTTCAATTTTAATTGCTATCGGAGCTTTCACAAAATCAAGAACTGCATGATCTTTCTTCATACTTTTTACATTTTAATTGTTAGACATGTTTTTATTGAGAAAATATAGTTTGATTTTAAAATACCATTTTACATTTATTCAATTGGTATTATACCTTTTCCAATTGGTTTTGTTTCAATTCCAATTAGTATTGTATTTTTTCTAATTGGTTCTGTTCTAATTCTAATTGATTATGTTTTATATCCAATTTGTTTTGATTCAATTCCAGTTAGTTTTGTAATTATTCTAATTAGTTTTGTTTCAATTCCAATTGGTCTTGTTTCAATACTAATTGATTTTGATTCAATTCCAGTTAGTTTTGTAATTTTACTAATTGGTTTTGTTTCAATTCCAGTTGATTTTGTTTCAATTCCAATTGGTTTTGTAATTTTTCTAATTGATTTTGTTTCAATACTAATTGGTTTTGTTTTCTAATCCCCCCTTTAGGGGGTTAGGGGGCTTATTTTGTTCTAATTCTAATTGGTTTAGGTCGGATTCCTATAGAATCGGAAATTTAAGTGCTACAGTCGGTTCGAAATCATGATTTATCGAGAGAACTATTTACTGTCTTAGCTGCTATACTCAACGGAAAAATTGACTGTAGCACTTAAATAATCAGGAAACCAGTTTATTCCATATCGAAATAACCTCTTACTGTTGTAGTACCATAGCTAATCACCACTGTGTAGCTTCCTGCACTCCAGCTACTGCTCGAAATATATACATTTGAATTGCTGTCTGTGTCAACAGTTTCCTGATACACTACATTGTTGTTAGCATCATACACTGTAATAGTAGCATCACCCACTGTTGGTTCAAAATAAATTGCCAGTTGAGATGCATCAATAGTAGCACTTACAGGAAGTACAGTTTCCATACGCATAGGAAAAGGCGGTGGAGGTGGGTCCTTTACTAAAATAATGTTGTCGGTAGCCGAAGCAATTCCACAGATAAAAAATGCAAAAAGAGCTGTAAATAAAATTGAACGTTTCATAAGCTTTGTTTTTAAAGTTAGAACTAATTGTTTACTTTTGCAATCAAAGTTATGTTGACAATTTTTCAAATCCAAAAATAATATTTGTACAGGAGAGCAATTATAACATTTTATCTATCTGATTATCAGGCATTAATTTTCGTGAAAAATAAATTATTTGTACAGGCAAAACTATTTAGTTAAATTTCCCTTGTTTTAACCAATTCAAATGGACAAAAACAGACTATCAGTTATTTTTTTATTGTAACTTAAATATATTTTTCTTAGCTAAACCTTAATATTATAAACCTATGAATCATTTAAAGTTTTGGGGTATTTTATTGATTTGTTTCATTTTTGTATCGTGCCAAGTCCATTATACCAGAAACAAAACGATTCTTGAAGCGGAAAAAATAATGTTCACGGCTACTGATAGTTCTTTTCGGTTATTGTCGTCCATTCAACAACCGGAGAAAATGTCAAAAGCTGATTATGCAGCCTGGTGTCTGAATTATACTTATGCCTACTTAAAATTAAACAAAGAGATTAAATCGGACAGTTTAATACGAATAGCACTGAATTACTATGAAAATAGCAGTTTGAAGAAACAGAGTGGAACTGCCTATTATTTGCTGGGTTGCATTAATATGAAACTCAAAAAAGATACAGTTGCCATAAAAGCTTTCAAGCAAGCAGAAGGTATCTTAACAGAAACGACCGAAAATAAACTACTGGGATTAACTGAATTCAGTATCGGTTATTTGTGTATGAAAGATGAAATCTATAATCAGTCTCTCAGCTATTTCAAAAATTCATTAAAGTATTTCTACTTATCAAAAGATAAGATTTATCAGGCCTATGCCTATCGTGAAATCTCGGATATGTATTATGAAATGGATTACCCATTTAAGAATGTGCTTTATTATTCTAATCTTGCTCTTAAACTATCGAAAGAAGCGGGTGATTCAATCAATTATTATAATATTCTATGTCGACAAGGAGAATTATTATATAATCGGGATTATAACCGTTCCAAAGAATATATACTCAAAGGATATCGGGTATTACCGGATAAAAAATCTTACTATGCAACAATACTGTCCTATCTGTATGCAAAATTAAACAAACCTGATTCAGCAAATTATTATCTGCGGATTTCAAGTTCTGATAAGTTTGATATTAATTCAAAGAAAATCAGACTCATAACAACTGCTTATTTAAAGAGAGGAGCCGGAAATTATAAATCGGCTTTTGAAGATATGGAAAAAGCATATTTACTAAGAGATTCAATCTTTCAAAAACGAATAAAAAGTCAACTTTATAGTATAGACAAACAATACGATTCAGCCAAGAAAGAAAAAGAAAAAGATGAATTAAAAATTTCTAATCGAAATAAAGTCATTTTAATTGGAGTTTTACTAATTGTCATATTAGTGATTTCAATTAGCCTTTTATTAGCTAATAGAAATCATAAAAAGAAACAGACTGACCATGCAATGGAAAAACAACGATTGGAATATGAAATCAATACAAAACGACTTGAAAATGACAAAAAAAGAGAGATATTACTTGCTAAACTTCAAAATAAAATTGAGAATACCTTACGGTTTGAACGTTTAAAACTTGGAGTTAAGGAAGAGAACAAATTTGAAAATTTTATTGAAGAAATAACCAAACAATCCGTATTCTCAGATAAAGAAAGAGATTATTATATCGATGAGGCAGATGATCTTTTTGACGGGAAAATAACCAGATTAAAAACTGAAAATCCGCAACTTACTAAACAGGATTTAATTGTTATAACTCTTATAAGTTTGCAAATTAAGATAGCTGACAGTTGTATTTTATTGAACATGAGTCAGAATACTATGTACAAGCGCCGTGATCGTATTATAAATCATATTGGTCTGAGTAGTATAACAGAGTTGGAAACTTGGGTAATTCAAAATATTGGAAAAGCAGAATAAATCCGAAGAGTTATTCGAACACAATAAATCAAAATCGAGTAGGAAGTGAGCGATTAGTTCGCTCACTGTCCTCTCACACCACCGTACGTACCGTTCGGTATACGGCGGTTTCTTAATTTACACACGAACAGAGCGATAATAAGATGAGAAAAATAAGTA
>Ga0209083_1000684_pt1 | contig 47148 bp, 36 predicted proteins | sample AM7aDNAmetaG_FD_184132 | JGI IMG/M metagenome (GOLD analysis project Ga0209083, IMG submission 184132) | Freshwater microbial communities from Finland to study Microbial Dark Matter (Phase II) - AM7a DNA metaG (SPAdes) (version 3) | ecosystem: Environmental > Aquatic > Freshwater > Lake ...
AGTCGAGACAGGGGTACACCGGCCTAGGGGATAATTCTTATTGCCCTCAAACGGTATTGGGTGTAGAAATGACGTTGGCGGAGTAAGCTTGGCAATTGTGTTCCCGCCGGCCTACGATGCCGTTTGATTGAAGATTCTGCTTGTCCAACCCGATTACCAGCAACACGGTTTTGGCTTCCGCTTGGTGGCCATGCCTGAACCGTTGAGTCTTGAAATGCTGGCGGCCTACCTGCCCGACCATGAGGTCCGCATTCTGGACATGCGCTGTGGCGATGAACTGGCACCGGCCGTGCGGGCGTTTGCCCCTGACCTGGTAGGGGTAACTGCCCTTACGCCAGAGGTCTACGCCGCCAGGGATGTGCTCCGGGACGTCAAGGCGATATCCCCCCATGTTTTCACCGTTGCAGGCGGCCATCACGCCAGTCTGATGCCGCGCGACTTCCATCACCCGGATGTGGACGCCATCGTCATTGGCGAAGGCGAAACGGTATTGGCACTGCTGGTAGCGGCATTGGGCAAAGGGCCCGCCGGTCAGCGCGATCTGTCCAGTGTGCCCAACCTCATCTGGCGTCAGCCGGACGGCGCCTTCCGCCAGAACCCCCAGCAGGCAGTTCCCATCATTCTCGACCATTTGCCGCTGCCGCGCCGTGACCTGGTCGCGCAGCATCGGCCAAAGTACTTCTTCCTCTTTGACCAGCCCGATACCTCAATGGCAACCGGCCGGGGTTGCCCCTACCGTTGCAGTTTCTGCAGCGTCTGGGAGTTCTACGACGGCCGGACGCGGATGATGTGTCCGCAGCGGGTGATGGAGGAGCTGCGCACCGTTTCCACCGATCACATTACATTCGTCGACGATAACTTCCTGCTCAACGCCAAACGCGAGGACCAGATCGCCGACATGATCCGCGCTGAGGGCATCAACAAGCGCTTCAGCATGGAGTGCCGCACCGACTCGATCGTGCGCAATCCGGATCTGGTGAAGAAATGGGTGGACATCGGGCTGTACGCCGCTCTGCTGGGCCTTGAAGGGACCGACGAAACGCTCAAGGCCGTAAACAAGTCCAATTCCGCTCAGACGAATGACATGGCCATCCGCATCCTTCAGGATCACGGCGTGGTAATCTGGGGGGCATTCCTTGTTGACCCGCAGTGGCAAGCTGATGACTTCAAGCGCCTGCACGATTACGTCAGTGCCCGCGGCATTACCCACACCCAGTACACTGTCCTGACTCCCCTTCCCGGTACCGAGTTGTATCGCCAGGCCCTCGCCGACAACCGCCTGCTCACGCACGACTACACCTGCTACGACGCCCTGCACGCGGTGACGGCGACCCGCCTGCCCCGCGAGCAGTTCTACCGGCACCTGGCCGATCTCTACCGCCAGACCGACCCGACCCCGTACATCGAAATGTTGCACCGCGGAGTCCTTAGTATCGCCGACGTGAAGCGCGGCAAGGCCATGCTTGATGCCATGAGCAAATGGGAGAATTACACCGTCAATGATCCCATTCTCGGCCGGCTCACAGGCACAGAAGCCGGGATGTCGCAGCCAGTTTTGCGCGTAGAGTAGCCCCCTTTCGCCAGCCTCAACTGCGTGAATGCCTCACTACCAGCTATACTCCGTCGCGTGAGCATCGCCACTCTGCAGTACCGCCCGCAGCGCATCGCCGAACTCCGGCAGCAGGTCCGCGATCGCATGCTTAGAGAATCCCCATGCACCCGCCAGCCAAACTTCATCCGCGTCTCCGCCGCCGATCTGCTGCTGCTCTACCGCCTCTATGATGAACTCTTCTTCAACGGCGTCATCCAAAGCATGCTGATGGACAAAACACACCGGCCGCTGGCGCTGAAAGTCTCCCAGGCCATGACCTCTTCCGGCGGCAGAACCCTGCGCCTGCGGCGTCGCGATCTCAGCGGCGCCCTGCAGACCCATTACGAGATCGCCATCTCCGCCCGTCTGCTGTTCAACTCCTTCAAGAATAATGACCGCTCCATCCACGTCTCCGGCCAGCTCTGCACTGACCGCCTCGATGCGATGATGCGGATCATGGAGCACGAGCTGGTGCACCTCATCGAGATGCTCAGCTTCGGCGACTCAAGCTGCAAAAAGACCCGCTTCCTTACCATTGCCGACCGCATCTTCGGCCACACCCACGCCGCGCATCGCCTGATCACCCCGCGCGAACGAGCGGCAACCGAACACAAACTGCGCTCCGGTGATGAAGTGGAATTCACCTTCGAGGGCCAGACTCTGCGCGGACGAATCAACCGCATCAACACCCGCGCAACCGTTCTGGTGCCCGACCCGCGCGGCCTGCGTTACACCGACGGCAACCACTACGCCCGCTATTACGTCCCGCTTTCGCGGCTTATCCCGCTCGTCCGTTCGTTCGTAGTGGGGGCGCAAGCCCCCGATGCAGGGACTGTCCAATAGCTAATAGTTCCTTGAGACATCGGTCATTCGAGGCTTGCGCCCCCACTACGAACACTTACTTCACATCATCGTGCAGTAGCTCAATATCCACGCCCAGCAGTTTCTCCCCGCGCAGGTACGCATAGCACCCGCCGGTATAATCCCCCGTCTGCGAAACCGGCAATCCCAGCATCGCGATCGTCTGGCGCATGTCCGGAGCATCCATGGCAATGTGGTGCACACTTGGTCCATGCTTCTTCAGATGCTCCATCCAGACGCTGCCTTCGCCAACCGGTTCGATCAGTTCGATCGTGATGTTCTTCGCCTGAATGAATGCCAGCTTCGCCCGCGCATCGGTATCTTTCCCCTCATACTTCGTGTGCGCCTTGTCCCTGCCATCGGTTAGGAACCACTTGGGTGTTTCCAGCTTGAACACCTTCGCCCACGCGGCAGCATACTTGTCGATGTCATCCACGATGATCGCAATCTGCGTAATGGCCGTATCTTTCATTACCGTGTTCCTTTGCTCAGCAGACCTGATTCTCCCGCCATCATAACCGACAGGCCGGGCTCGACACAGCCAGATCCACCGCCCACAAATGCATCGGGCCGGCGAACGCGAACGTCGCCGGCCCGATCTTCATGAACTGCATCAAATACGCTATCAGAGCGTCAGGTTCAGTTCCACGCGAAGGAACACCGCTTCGCTTTGGTTGCTGCCAGAGTAGAAGTTGCCGGGGAAGAAATACTCACCCCACAGGTGGCCTGTCAGGTGGCTGTTGAACTTGTACTTCGCCACGGCTTGGAAGTAGTTGCCACGGAAGTTGCCGTCGGCGGTGATCCCGCTATTTGCATCCTCATTCGCGAACATGGCGTAATAGGCGGCGCTCAGATTAAGCTGCTTCGTCGGGTTGGCTTCCCAGTTCGGGCCAACTCGAATCAGATTCGTCTGCTCGCCCGGCCGGCCTTTTGTCTCCGTGGCCCAGGTGTTGGCGTACATTTCGCTCCACTGCGGCCACCGGCCCCAAAGAGGATCAAATCCTTCATTGGTCTTGCTGTTCGGGTCATCGCCCGAGAGATACTCAAGATCAAATCCGAGCTTCTGATCCCAGGTATCCTTGAAGGCGTACGTGATGCGGCTCGTAGCACCAAACGCGTTCAGCCTGCCCGGTGTCTCATACGGTGTGCGGTTATTGCCAAACTCGTACACGCCCTGTGCCCGCGCAGACAGGTTGTCACTGAATGCGTGCTCGGCCCGGCCACCTAAGGCGTGAATCTCGCCCTGATCGCCATTACGCAGTTCCTGATCGTTGTTCTTGTAAATGTAGAAGGCGTCGAAATTGGTGCCTTTGTCAACCGTGTACTTGTAGTCGGCAATCACGCCAAACTCATTTTCCTCAACCAGCGAGGGTTCCCCATGCCCATTGGGGTAGGTGGCCGTATTGCCGATGGCCGGAAACCAGGCTTCCGGGTCCTGATGCGTCTGCAACACCGACATGTCCAGCGAACTATGGTTGTCCGGCAACTGCATCTGCAGCCGGATCGCATCAAAGAAAATCGTCCGCGAACCATCCAGCGGCGTGCCATCGAGGACCAGCCACCCTTCATTCATGATGATGTCCTGGCGGCCTACGGTCAGCGTGCTCTTGCTGTCAAACAGGTTCTTCACCTGCAGGTTGAGCTGATCGCAAATAATGTAGCTCGTCTGCCAGCCTTCGGCGGCCTCGGGCTGCAACCAGTAGCGACCCTCCCACGTCCAGCGGTTGTTGATGGTCAGATTCTCCGCAGGCGTGATGGTAGCCCAGGCGCGGGCGCGGAACCGTGAGTAGTCTTGCTCATGGTTCTTCACGTCGTCCGACATGGTCGTTGCATCGTCCAGATACTCCTGACGCAGGCGTAAATCTGCGCCCAGCTTCAGCCAATCAGTCGGCTGCTTGATGGCATCCAGCGGATCCGCCGATGCCGGCGCCGGGGTTGCCGGCGCAACATTCGTCTTCGCCGGTGCAGCCGCTGGCGTCCCCGGCGCTGGTGCCGGCTCCGCCGCGATCACTGCTCCACCAACAAGTGACACTGCTAACACAGCCGCCTTCAGGCGGCAATCCAACATTCCGCGCATCGGGTCTCTCCTTTATCCTCTCGACATGCTCAATCCCATAGGCCGGCCGCACTGGACGTCAGGCGGGCTCGACAGTTGCCGCAAGTTATAAACCCGGACCCTCAGAGTCAACAAGAACATCCATAAATCAAGTGTTGCCAATAAGTTGGTAACCACAAACATAAGCGAGTTTGATTATCCGCTGATCAGTTGCCTAATAATGTACTGCCCACATACAGGTCACATAAGCCTGCTGGGCGTTGGGATTTGCGCTGCACGTTACAGATGGTCAGATCGTCTGGCCAATTGCGGCTTAAGCCCCATATTAATAAGGAGTTAAGCTATGGCAGCTCTCGTCGGCAAAAAGGCCCCCGCGTTCTCTCTCGATGCCGTCCACGATGGCCAGTTCAAGATCGTCACCCTCGATGAGTTCAGAGGCAAATGGCTGGTCATCTTCTTCTATCCCCTCGATTTCACCTTCGTATGCCCGACGGAGATTCTTGCCTTCTCCGATCGCCACGATGAGTTCAAGAAACTCAAGGCCGAGATCATCGGCGTCAGCGTTGACAGCAAGTTCACCCATCTCGCATGGACCGAGCGCGACCGCAAGCAAGGTGGCATTCAGGGCCTGAAGTACCCCCTGCTCGCCGACTTGAACAAGACCATGGCGGCCGACTACGGCGTGCTCGCCGACGCCGGCGTCGCCCTCCGCGGCCTGTTCATTATCGATCCCGATGGCGTCGTCCAGCACGCGACCATCAACAATCTCGCCGTCGGCCGAAGCGTCGATGAAACCCTCCGCGTGCTTCAGGCCTTCCAGTTCACCCGCGAACACGGCGAAGTCTGCCCGGCCAACTGGAAACCCGGTAGCGACACCATGATCCCCGACTGGAACCAGAGCAAGAAGTATTTCGGCAAAGCCGTCAAAGTCTGACGCCGCAGGCCCATCACCCGATCCTTACTCTCAACGGCCCCGCAGCGCTCGCTGCGGGGCCGTCTCGTCTGAGAGATTCCAGCAACACGTCCCGCATCCTGACTACACGCGTCGACCACAGAGCCTGAATGCCGGCGCTCCCAAAGACCAGATTGACAGCGACGTCAACCTGACCCAACATGCTTCCCACGACAGGCATCGAAAATCAACAGAGGTTCAACACATGAAGATTGGCGTTATCGGTCTGGGTAAGATGGGCGTGCAACATGCCGCGATCGCGCGTGAATTCAAGGCGACACGCGAGGTGCTGGGCTGCGAAGTGCTGCCACAGGCGAGAGCCAGGGCTAAGAGACTCGGCATCGCCTCGGTTGGCGAACTCTCGGCCCTGTTGGCGTGGAAACCCGACGCCGTCCTGGTGGCGACCCACGCCTCGGGCCACACTGCCGTTATTGAACCCTGCCTTTCGGCGGGCATCCCCGTGTTCACCGAGAAGCCCCTGGCCACGACCCTCGCCGACTGCCGTCGCCTCGTGGCCCTGGCCGCGCGGAAGAAGGTCCAGCTTCAGGTGGGCTTCGAGCTGCGCTTCTGCGGCATGACACGCGCGATCAAGGACATCCTCGGCTCAGGTCTCGTCGGCAAGCCGCTGAACCTGAGCCTGGTGCAGATATCCGGCCCCCACACTCCCCAGGAATGGCAGTTGAAGCGCGTCGGCGGCATCTTCTGGGAAAAGCTCTGCCACCAGGTCGACTATTACCGCTTCTGGCTGGGCGAGCCCAAGCGCATCATGGCCATCGCGGGCGCCAAGGCACTCAAGTACACCGACCTGCCCGACAGCGTGACGTCCTGCATGGAATTCCCCGGCGGGCGCATGGGTACCATCACCTTCATGACCACGCGCTCAGCGCAGGTCGGCGGCACCAGCGATCACGGCGACCGCGGCCATTTCTACGAACTCTGCATGACCTGCACCAAGGGCTCTCTCACCGCCTGCGCGTGGACCGAAACCCTCAGCGTTGTGCGCTTCAACCACCGCAAAGATTGCCGCAACGAACTCGTCGATCGCTTCATTATCCGCGACCGCTATGGCGAACCATCGTACGACCTGCGCTCGGAGGACTTTGACTTCCTTCAGTGCGTGCACGATGGTCGGAAACTCCACTTCACCGCCGAGGATGCGCTTCAGAGCATGGAATGGGTAGCCAAGGGAGAGAGATCCCTGGCGCAAAACGGCAAATGGATCAGTTGATGGTCTTGAGAGAACAATTATCGCGTAGAGAGCAAACCATGTCCTATCGAACACTATCGACTCTCGTATTGGGCCTGTGTCTGCAAGGACTCCTGCATGCCGAGCCACGCGCGCTCACCTTGCTGGACTTCGAGACCGAGGCGGAGCAGAAGGCAAACACGCAGGGCGAGTTCAAGCAGATCAGCACCGAACACGCCACCAGCGGCAAATACTCGCTGAAGTACACGACGCCGAGTAACTACCTGCACCTCGTGCTGCAGGACCCGGCCATGATGAAGAAACTGGCCGACTATCGCACGCTGGCGTTCGATGTGTTTAACCCGTCACCTTACCCCATCCAGTACTACATGAAGGTAGAGGATGAGGGCAGCGCGGCGGGAAAGAAGTCCCGCTTCGCGAACGACTACAACTTCCTTCCCTCAGGCCCGAGCACGGTTCGGTTAAGCCTGCAGTCATTGCAGCGGCTCTGGCCTAATGAAGGGTCATACGTCCTCGATCCCAGCCAACTCAAGAGTATCACCTTTTTCCTCGGCCGTGACAGCGGCACCTGGGACCCGCCGATCGTGTTCTACGTCGACAACGTCCGCGCTGAGCATTCTGGCATGGAACTGCCCAGAGTTGAAAGATTGAAAGCGTTTAACTTCGGACGCGCGCGCGAAACCGGCTCGTTCTTCGGATGCACCGCCGTCACCGAGAAGACGCCAGCGTATACCGACCAGACCGGCTTCGGCTGGCAGAAACCGCCGAGCCGCTACTTCTCATCGGGATGGAACCCCGACCTGCTGGGTAATTCCGCCCTTGGTGGTGCATTCATCCTAAACGTCCCGCCGGGTCAATACATCGTCCAGACTTGCATCGATCCCATGAACCAGTGGGGATGGTCATCACAGTTCTCCTCGCGCACTCTCAAGCTCTGTGGCAAGGAAGTCCTCAATGAGAAGATGGACGGCAACGCCTTCATCAACGACCGGTACTGCATGTTCGAGGATGATGAGGATACCCCATCCACCGATCTCTGGAACGACCGCGTCCACCGCATCAGCCCCGTACGCAGGTTTGAGACGACCGTCGGCGCTGATGGCAAGCTGACCGTGGAATATAGTGGCGACAACGCCGCCAGCGGCATGTGCTTCCTTGTGGTCTATCCCAAGGACAAGGCCACAGCGGGCGATGCCTACATGGCCGCCATGGATTCCATCCGCAAGGAAGAGTTCGACGCCAGGATGAACGTGGGCATGCCCGTAGCCGATGGTCCCGCCCCTACGCCCACCGCAGAGGAGAAGGCACGCGGCTTCATCGCCTTCCCCCGCTCCTCCGACGCCAATCTCGATTGCCGCTCCGTTCCGGCTGACAAAGAGCGCACCGCCCCCTTGTCCCTGCAGGCTGCCCAAGGTGAGCGCACCGGTATCCAGTTGGCCCTCTATCCTCTCGATGCCCTCAAGGGCATGTCCGTAATCGCCGGCCATCTTAAGGGCCCCGGCAACGCCCAGATCCCCGCCGCCGCCATCGACATCAAGAAAGTCCGCCACTACTTCAAGCGCTTTGGCAACGGCTCCTGCATGCAGCTTCGACCCCTGGTACTCCAGCAATTCCAGACGCTGGATCTGGCCCCCGGCTTCACCCGGCCGCTGTGGATCTCCGTCAAGGTTCCTTCAAATACGCCAGCCGGGCAGTACGCCGGCAATCTGACGATCAAAGCCGGCGGGAAGACCCTGGATGTACCTCTGAGCATCGCCGTCAGCCCCTTCGCTCTGGAAGCTGCGGATGATCTGGCCATCAGCGGCATGGGCACCGGCGCCGGTTTCTGGAGAGAACCGTATCCCGATGCCAGCGAGCTTTGGTGGGGCATGAGCGAGAAGATGATCGCGATGCAAGCAGAGCACGGATTCACCGCACTCACCGGCGGCCCGACCATGAAGCTCCGCGGCATCAAAGATGGCAAGCCCGACATCAACTTCACCGACGCCGACCGCTGGATGGAACTGGCCCGCAAGTACGGTCTGACCAAACTTGGCGACAGCTATACCGGCTTTGATGTTAACCTGGGGTTCGGCCGGGATGGCTCGGCCAATGGGATGGCCGCCAACGATCAGAATGCCAAGGCCGCCTATGGCATGACCTTCGGCGAACTCCTCAAGGTGACCTACGCCGCCGTTGAACAACACGCCAAAGAAAAGAACTGGCCGCCGCGCGCCTATCACCTCCTCGATGAGCCCTCCGGGCCTGCCGTTGATTCCAACAAGATCCTGGTCGAAAGCCACGTGAAGAACGCTCGGGGCACAAAGTTCAGCGGTTATTACGCCCCGGCCGACTCCGCCAGCAAGCGTGACTGCTTCTATCCACTCTTGCAGCTCTCGGTCATGTCCACCGTGACCGAACCGATTCTCAAGACCATCCACGATGCCGGTAACCAGACCTGGATCTACATCAATCCTGGTTACACCAGCTTCCTGAACTTCCGCCACCTCTACGGCCGCTGGGCCTTCATGGCCCATCAGCGCGGCCTCGACGGCGTCACCGGCGGGTTCTACTTCACAAACACCGTGCCCTACTACGACATGTCCGACATCGAAGGCTCTTGGGGCGTTACCTACCCAAGCAAGAACGGCATCAACTCCACTGTCTGGCTCGAGCAGATCAGCCAGGGCATCAACGATTACCGCTACCTCAAGACCCTCAAGGCCAAGCTCGATGCCACCCAGAAAAAAGGCTCCAGCGTCCCCGCCATCGTCGAAGCACAGACCTTTCTGGCCGACGTAGACAAAGCCTGCTCCCTGGACAAGGACCCCTACACCTCGTCCAAGGCTCTGGCCAGCCCATCCGACTTCGCGTCGCTGCGAGAGCGAGCAACCCGCTTGATCGTGGAATTGTCCAGGTAGGTCGCGGCGCTCTCGCCCGCGTTCGAACCACGCCCTGCCGTCTTTAACTTGCAGAGAACACATGCGGGCCAGCAATACAATTAGATAGCATTCAGCATCGAAAGCGAGGTCGCTATGAACGATCTCTTCACACTGCGTGTTCGATCGGCCGCCGTGGCGGGATGGTGGACAGTCCTCGTCGCCATCGGCTTTGTCATCCTCCTCTGGTTAGCCTACCTCTGCGTCACGACCACTCATCCAGCATGGATTCTGCATCTGTGGGGACCGGACATGACCTGGCCCCTGATGCAGCGTATCTTCCTCCGGGTCATCATCATCTTCCGCATCCTCGTCTGGTGCATGATCGTGATGACTCTCTGGCTGACCCTGTGGGCGCGACAGCTAAAGAAACGGACAATGACGACTACCTGATCGACATGCGTAAGCCGACCATTGACGCCAACGCGGCCGACGTACAAACTGCATCTGCCTCTGTCACAGTGAACTATGCCTTACTTCGATCCCGAGTACTGTGAGAAACGCTGCCCGGTCTGCACCCGTGCCCGGCAAGGCAACCGATTCGCTCAGGTGCTGCAGAAGATCGAGTCAATCGTCACCTTCGGCGGCTGTCCCTGGGGCCGCGCCCGCCAGCGCAAATATGGCGTACCGCCAAGCGAACCGTTACCGCCAGTGAACGAGGCCCGTGCGGGAAAGGGCGACTGACGTATTGGAGAAACAGTTCCGGATGCCCAGGAAGCATTACCAACACGATGAGGCTGTATACCGCCAGTTGCAGCACGAAGGCAAGACCTCTTGGGATGAGCAATCAGATCCTTCGGCCAACTTTGAGAACTTTGTTCTGCGGCCATTTGTTGAGCAGACCCTGGCCCTTAGCGGCCCGGATAGACAAGGACGACGTGCCCTGGAGGTCGGATGTGGCACCGGCCCCGTCTCCTGTTTTCTCGCTGCGCACGGATTCACTGTGGATGGCATCGACATCTCTGCCTCCGCCATCGCGATGGCGCATCGGCACGCAGACATGCGGCAGCTCCAGGTTCGCTTTGTGGTGGCCGATATCTGCAACATGCCACCAGGTTTCGGCCCCTACGACCTCATTGTCGACGGACACTGCCTGCACTGCCTGGCCCACAACGCCAGCCGGCAGCGGGCTCTGGCGGCGATTCGTCTGCTGCTGAAAGATGCCGGAGTGTTCATCGTTGAGATGATGGTCTGGCATGACAAGCTACGGATCGGCCAGCGCTACCGCATCGACGATGACGGGATGCTGTGGCTGCGGATAGATGATGCCCAGGATTACGACGAAGCCGCGCGATTTTCGGGTCAGTGGTATCTGCCCCACCGCCGCATTCTGCAACCCGCACAGGTACTGGAGGAGTTGAGGCAAACTGGTTTTGACCCCGTACACCACGAGGTCGTGCCCCAGATCGACCAGAGCAAGCCACATCTGCTGAGAGTGCGATGCGTACCGGTAACAACGTGACTCGATGAACCGTTCCGGCCGCCGGGTTCATTCAATGAGCTGGAACCTCGGCACCTTGCGTCCCTCCACCTCCACCTCCTCGCAGAACATCCCCTTGGGCCGCACCCATAGACCCCGCTCCCCATATAGTGCCCGATACACCACCATCTCCTGCAGCGTCTCGCTGTGCCTGGCAACGCCGATCACCTCATACTCCTTCCCCTTGTAGTGCCGATACCGCCCCGCCCTGATCGGCTGAATCGGCGGAAGTTTCCGCGGTTCTATGATAACGCCCTCGTCCGTCTCCTGCTGCGACAGAAACTTCATGATCGCCAGATCAACGATTACCTCAAACTCCTGTCGCTCCACTACCGGCCCCTGGAACGTGATCGTCCCGCTGCTTTGCCACCAGTTCAGAATCGCGTTGTCATTACCGCGAAACTGCCAGTACCCCCTGCCCTTATCCAGCCACTCGCCACTGGAGCCGGTCATTTCAACAACCGCCTTGAGCTGCTCAATACTGCCTTTGAATTTCCGCGCCATGGGTACTTCCCATTCGTTCTCAATCGCCCCTGTACTCAAACCGCTCGAACTCCGCCCAAGCGGGACTGTCCGCCCCATTCCCCGTCGCATACATCCCCAGATACACTCCTGTAAACCCTTCCGCCAGTTCCGTCGATAGGTGCCGAGCTTCTGCCTTGCCTAGTGCAATCGTCGCACCGCCAGCAACCTGCACCGTGAACTCATACCACTCCGGCGTCGCCGCAATGCACAGCGTGGCCGGCCCTTCACCAATCGCCTGCGTCCCGGTCTCGGCCACCAGCGACCCGACACACCGCCTTAAAAACGCCACCCGCTTCCCCTCGCGCCTCGTCACGGCAATATCGCACCGATACTTCTCATTCATGATTACCGTCATCCCGGCCTCATCCCCCGGCAACTCCGGCCGGAAATCCATCTCCACTGCCGCCTGACACGTCAGGTGTTCCTGCCGACACCCCACAAACGCCGGCGCGGGCGAGGACACATCCGACAGCGTCGTCGCCACGCATCGCAACGCCAACCGGCCTGCCCGTCGCGACAGCGACCAGGCCCCATCATCCGGATTCCGCCGGAAGTTCCACTGCAGCCCCAGCTTTGGCGATGCAAAGTTCTCCACAAACCCCGCCGATCGAACCTGCTGCGCCATCGGCCGATCCGTCTCCACCCCCAGTTCCACCGGCCGGCCTCCGTTTACCACCGGCCATCCATCCTTCGTCCACTCCACCGGCGCCAGGCACGTCTCCCGGCCGATATGGTGCATCCTGGGATACCCCACATGCCGGCATGCCAGGAACACAATCCACCAACGTCCCTGCTCATCCTCGACCAGATCCGAATGCCCCGTCGACTGCAGCGGTGTATCGATGCTGCGATGGCTCAATATGGGATTGTGCGGACAAGGTTCAAACGGCCCATACACATTGCGGCTGCGCGCAATGGTCACCATATGGCCAAACTCCGTGCCACCCTCCGCCATCAGCAGGTAATACCATCCATCTTTCCTGAACACATGCGGCCCTTCCGGATACGCCCCGCCTGTCCCATTCCACAAGTGCCGGCACTCACCCACCTTTCCCGTCGCAATGTCTACCTGCGATTGAAACGATCCCCGACTGCCCTTGGGGTCCTTGGCACTGGTGCTGACAAAGTACACCTTGCCATCACCATCAAACAGCAGCGATGGGTCGATTCCCGGCTGGTCCACCCAGATCGGTTCCGACCACTCACCGGCTGGATCTTCGCTCGACACATAAAAGTTTCCGCCATGCGAGACATTGGTCGTCACCATATAGAACCGGCCATCGTGATACCGGATCGTCGGCGCATAGATCCCGCCCGAAGACCGAGCCTTTTCCAGCGGCAATTGACTCTTGCGCGTCAGGCAATGCCCGATCTGCTTCCAACTCACCAGATCGCGGCTATGGAATACCGGTACGCCCGGGAAGTACTCAAAACTGCTGGTAACCAGGTAGAAATCGCTGCCAACTCTGCAAATCGACGGATCAGGATGAAACCCGGGAATGATTGGATTGCGATAGTGCATGCTCGTCCTTCTCCAAGACAAACTCAGAGCATAGGCAATTCAGAAGCCCACGCAACGACGGATGGCAGCGATCGCGGCGCCACGGACGGCGAAACGCTCCATCCGCTCCATCTCCCCATTGCCGGCACAGAGCCCGGTGATACATTGCCCTTGGCGGCTGTCGCAAAACCGCCCGCGAGATTCGTGTCCTATCAGTGAAAGCGTGTCATCATGAATAGCGCAAAGCTTTATGTCGTTGGGCTGCTGCTTGCCGTTAGTGGCCTTTGGGGTTTGACAGCACCTGCGGATGGGGCGGAGGCGGGACAGCAGAAACAGGAGATTGCAGTGAAGAACTCGACGCTGCGGGTGGCGGCCGCGCAGACGCGCGACCGCACGGTGGATTGGCGGATTGCGGATACGGCGGCGGTGCTTGGCCAAGTCGATCAGTCCCTGGGCGAACTGGAGCAGCTCGTTCACAAGGCTGGTGAAGCCAAATGTGATGCGATCGCATTCCCGGAAGATACTCTGGGACTGCTAAAGTGGGAGGCAGCACATCCGGATCGGTTGCAGGAGGTGTTGCCCACTGCCGTGTCGCGGATGATCGAGCGCCTGGGACGCGCGGCCGCTTCACATCGCATGTACCTGATCGTCTGCAACGACACCGTGGAGAAGGATGGCACCTCGCGGAACACCGCCTTTTTTATCGGCCGGGACGGCCGGGAGTTGGGACATTACAACAAGGTGAACCTGCCAATCACCGAGCAGGCCCGGACCCGCGGCGACTCTTTCCCCGTGTTCGAGACGCCCGACCTGGGCGGCGTCGGGATGGCAATCTGCTACGACATGATGTTCCCCGAGACCACGCGTTGCCTGGCACTGAGCGGTGCAGATGTGGTATTTGTCCCGACGCTGGGCGGAGCTTCCCTAGGGGAGGGAGACATAGACCGCGCTGCCTTCCGCACCCGCGCGGCCGACAATCTTTTATGGCTCATCGTCGCGAAGCGCGGCAGTGGAAGCATGGTCATCTCCCCCAAGGGCAAGGTCGTTGCCGAAGCGAACGGGGCGGACAGCCTCGCCATCGCCGAGATCGAACCGGCAGGCCAACGCGAAGCCGGCGATGCGTTCAACTGGCAACGGGATTACCGCAGCCGTCTCTTCCGCGAGCGGGTGCCTGCCGCCTATGAGATTCTGACCGCCCCTCACCCGCCAGCACTGGACAAGCTCCCGCAGACCATTCGCACCGAAGATGCGATCCGCATCTTTGCCGGCGCTCTGACCGTTGGGGAACAGCGCTTCGGAGAAGCCGACGCCCTGCAGCGTGCAGGAAAGACGGCGGAGGCGATCCACGCCTTTGAGCAGTTGAAAGCCGAGTACCCTGCCTCGTGGATCGACCGCTCCGCGAGTCAGCGACTGGCGCAACTGCGCGAGCAGGCGAAGTAATGTCCAACGCATTACCACCACGATTCGGGGATATTCACAATCCTTCCGAAATCCTCCGCCGTTCCCTGCGTAGGCCCATACTCAACGCTCACCCCGTATGTGGTCAGGTATAGCATTCCCGGATGGTTGGGATCGGGAATAGGGCAATGACCCCATTTGAAGCGATATCCAGGAATACGGTTCCAGGTCTTGCCGCCGTCATCGCTTCGATACGCGGCATTCTGAAACGTATTGATATAGATCTTCCGACTATCGGCAGGATCAAAGGCCGCTGCAAAGACACGGACTCTCTGATCAAATCGCTGTGTCCAGCTTCTGCCGCCATCGCTGGATTCATACACGCCGCCGCAGACATCAGCGCCCTTTTCGTGCTTTGGCCAGCAGCTCAAGTACATGTGCCCAGCATCTTTCGGGTCAACCAGCAGATCGCTCGGAGCGGTGACTCCTGCGGGAAGATTCGCTTCGTTCCAGTTCTGCCCTCCATTGTCGCTGTAATAAAGCTTGCCATCGATGGTTGCTTCTCCCCTCCACCCCCTGACACAAAGGGCATACACTCGTTTACCAGCTAGCCTCATCTCCCAGCCATAACGGCTATCCTTCAAGCCCGCACTGGCGGCACTCCACGATTTCCCGCCATCGGCTGACTTAAACAGTCCCTGATTGAACGTACTGAGATAGAGTGTCCGTGCATTGGGATTGCTGGTCGGGTCTATCAACAAATCAGTGGAAATGGAATTGTCCGGCAACCCATTGGTAGATGTCTTCCACGTCCTTCCGCCATCGTCAGAAACGGCAACCCCACCGTAATAGCCGGCGAACATGCCATCGCCAAACTGAGAACGGCGCGGCAATGAATGCTTGTTAGCCCACGTAGACCAGACCCGTCCCTTAACAGTCGGATCAAATCGAATGCTATAGCAAGTGTTCACCCAATTGCCGGGAATGCCCTCCACCAAGTGGCGCCATGACTTACCGCCATCGAAGGAGTGAAACAGTCCGATATCAATATAGGAGATGATCAGGTGGTTCTTGTCGAACGGGTCAAAGGCAACGCCGTAGCAGCAGGTCAGGTCAAGGCCGGTTGTGGTAACCGATCCATCCGGTTTGTTTTGACTGCAAACCTGATTCCATGTCTTCCCACCGTCAGAGGTCTTGTACATCTGCCCGTAATCGGTGGCATAGCAGATATCAGGATTGCCCGGTGCGACTCCCAGTGTCAGGACATCGCCGCCCCAACCCGGCCCATAAACCTGGTTTAGCCAGGAATCACTGAAATTCTTGCTCGTCACCTCAGTGTCAGTTGCCGAATAAACTGGTGACCAGTTCTGACCGGAATTGAACGTCTTATAGATCTCATACTTGCCGTGCATCTTGCCATCAGTTCCCTGTACCTTTGAGACCATCGACAGGTACGCTACTTCAGGGCGAGTTTCGCAGACGCCCACTGCATGGAGTACATGTGGCTGATCAGCCGGGTAATCCCTAAGCACATCGTTATTGATGTTTCTCCAATTGGCGCCACCGTCATTGCTGAGATAGAGACTTGCCGATGAGTTGCCTTTGTCATCCCGCGGCGTTTGCGAGATGAGATAGAGAAGGGTCTTTCCAGATGCACTGCCGCCTCCCGATGCGATGAGTTTCCCTTCGGGATGGGAAAGCATTTGAACTTTCCCCGTGTTCCGGTTGACGCTTGCGCAGGCCTCATCGGTTATCACCGTTAACTGCTCATTGTTTCCGGCCGCGCGAGGGAAGATGCCCAGGACAGAAGTTCCGGGGACCTCGGCGATCTTCCTCCAGTCTTTCCCTCCATTATCGGTTCCCACCAGAAATGTCATATGAGCTGTACCTTGAGGCAGTGGTCCGATATACGGCCGCAACGGGGAGAGCCCAAGATATATCCGGTTATGATCGGCGGCATCAATCTGGATCTTGTCGATTGACCCATCCGGCATCCCTTGGAGAAGCTGGGAAGGCAAGAACGCCGTGGACTGAAGTTTCTCTAGCGGCCGTATTCTCTGGGGGTCGGGGAAAATGGCTCTCCAGGTTTTCCCCTTGTCATCGGACCGGTATAGCATGGTAAGTCCCGATCCACGGTCTTCGTCGTAAAGGTATCCCCTGCTTGCTGCATAGACGACGTTTGGATCAGAAGGATCAAACTTGAAATCCTGGGCTACCGCCATCAGATTGAACGTCTTCCAGTTCTTACCGCCGTCAGATGTAGCAAAGACCCCCGTCATGTCGCCCTTGCAGAACACCAGATCGGCATCAAACGGGCTAATCGTGGGAATGAAGACACCGCCGCCGGCGCCCGGGCCGATCACTTTCCATTCTTTTCCTTCCTGACCACCTAGCCGAGCCGCAGAATGGGAATCCTCGCTTCGACACGAAGTTAACGCCATGCAAAGTGCCATGATGCAACCAGTAACCACAAGGGTATGATCCGGGTGGTTTTTCATGTGATTATTCCTCCTGGAAATAGAAACAGGCAGCTAGTCTGCCTTGCCGATTCCTTAGTTAGTCTACAACTCTCAAACTCCGTATGCACGCCATCTCCCAACGCTGGTGAAGTGACGGGGTCCGAGGAGAACGGTCATGCTCATGCTGTCGATCTCACCTGACCGCTTTGGCAATCTTTAGCGCGCGCGGGTACTATCGCGCAGCATTCCCGGGGTATGTTTTGTAGCTGAGTAGGCGAATCGTTGTTACAGAGAGGGTTGTGAACATATGGCCGGTCCCGGCGCTGATCTGAAGGGCCAAGTCCTCCAGGCGACTGACATCGTCGAACTGGTCAGTCAGACCGTCACTCTGAAGCGATCTGGACGTGGCTTCACCGGCCTGTGCCCTTTCCATCAGGAGAAGACGCCCTCCTTCAGCGTGAACCCCACGCGACAATTCTTCTACTGTTTCGGCTGTAAAGCGGGCGGGAATGCGATCGACTTCGTGATGAAGCGGGATCGCATCGAGTTTGTCGAGGCGATGCACCAACTGGCGGAAAAGGCGGGTATCGCCATCCCGAAGTTCGATGGCCGCAGCGAGTCGGCCTCGGAACGGCAGCTTCTGCTGGACGCCCAGTCGGCCGCCTGTGCCTACTTCCAGGACTTGCTCCGCCAGCCGCAAGGGCAGCCGGCACGCGAATATCTGGACAAACGGGGCTTCAACGCGGACGCCATTTCGAAGTTCCAGATCGGCATGGCAACTAACGGTTGGGATGGGCTACTCAAGGGTCCGGTTGGCCGCAAATTCGCTCCTGAGGCACTGTTAAAGGCCGGATTGCTCAAGCACAACGAAGAGCGCAACAGCTACTATGACACCTTCCGCAATCGGCTCATGTTTCCGATCCGCGATGAGCAAAGCCGCGTGATCGCCTTTGGCGGCCGAGTCATGCCCGGCTCGGATGACCCGGCCAAGTACCTGAACAGCCCCGAGACCCCGATTTTCTCCAAGGGCCGCTGTATCTTCGGGTTGGATCTGGCGCGGCAAAGAATAGTGGAGACGCGGACCGTGGTCATCGCCGAGGGGTATACCGACGCGATCATGTGCCACCAGTTTGGCGTAACCAATGTCGTTTCAGCGCTGGGCACAGCCCTGACAGGGCCGCATGTCAACCTGCTCCGCCGGTATGCCGACCGCATCGTACTGATGTTCGATCCTGATGTCGCCGGCGATCTGGCGGTCAACCGCGCGGTGGAACTGTTCCTGACGCAGCCGATCGAGGTGCTGATCGGCACCATCCCTGAGAAGCTCGATCCCGACGAGTACCTGCTCAAACATGGCGCCCAGGGTATGCAACAGATCATCGACGGTGCCCAGGATGCCCTCAGTTACAAGTGGAAGCAGCTCGACCAGCGATACCGGTCCAGCGATGGCGACATCACCGGCCAGCAGAAGGCTGTTGAGGAATATCTGCAGGCGATGTCGGATGCCCGTGCCGGCGGACCGGTCGATTCGCTGCGTTGGGGCGCAGCCGTAACTCGTGTGAGCCGGCTCACGGGAATTGGGGTGGACGATCTGAACCGCAGGTTCAAGTCGCGGAAACCGCCCGCCCGCGCATCTCAGGCCGGTTCAGGTGACAGCGCGGTCCGCCCGTCCCCGGGCGAGCCAACGGCGCCAACAGTCCCGATGGCCCCTGTACATTCCGGCCCGCTCAATGCCCAGACGCGCGCTGAACGTCAGATTCTGGCGTGCCTGATGGCGCAGCCCTCCTCGTGGCATGAGGTGCAAATACAGGTCATGCTGGACGATTTTGTCGATGTGGCCAACCGGAAACTGGCTCAGGTCATCTGGGACCATCAGAAAAACGAAGGCGATATCCAGTTTACCGAGTTTCTGACCATTCTCGGGCCGCTTGGCCTATCGGAACTGGCAATTGCCCTGATGAGCTCGGCCGACCAGGATGACCAAATCAACGCAACGCTCAGTCAGGCGGTAGAACACATCAGGTACGCACGTGAGTCTCGCGAACGGGCCAAACTCACTGCACAGCTTCGCCGTGGTTCCAAGGGCGAGACCGCAGAAGATGAGCAGTCTGAGGTTGATGCACTGCAGCGACTGTCCGACGCGGCACGGCGAGAGGATCCGCGTCGGGGATTCTAGGCAGCGTATGATGGAGTCGACGTTTCTCGTTCCCCCGCAACGCGGAAACATGCCTACAATGACTTCTGGAAGTGAGCCTGCGGAAGGCGAGCTGCCAATAGCGTAAAAACCGGAAGGGATGCAATACCTGAGCTTGGCAGGCAGCACCCCTTCCCAAAAGCAGGCGGATCAGTAAACTCTTGTCCGCCCGGGGTAGCCCTATATACTGCTGCCCCCTACCGGATGCCCGGGTGGTTTGCCCATGCATCCGGCGGCCGGCGGTTGGCCCTTTGCCGGGCCACGCAAGTACCGCCGTGCCAACGGCGAGTCGATACGCCACGTTACAGGGATCGGGAACAACCCCGAGATCCTTGGCCTGGAGTGCGACTCTGCCGCGGCTGACCAGTCCATAGTGGATTGGGCTGGATTGAAATACTACAAGCTATGTCATCGATGGAATCACCCCTGATCGGGTCAGGCTCACCCGAAGAGGTCGAGCGTCGCACGCGTGAATTGATCGACATCGGGCGATCACAAGGCTTCTTAACTTTCGAAGAGTTGAATGATCGCTTGCCGGATGAGCTTGTCTCGCCGGACAAGTTGGATTCATTGCTGATGATGCTCGATGAAATGGGCATCCGGCTCATCGACGGCGCGGATATTGGAGAGTTCCAGAAAGGCCCGAAGCCCAAGATCGTGCTTCCGCCGCCCCCGCCGATACGCATCCCCACGCCTGCACCTATTCCGGTTCTCAAGAAAGACCCGGAAATGGAGAAGGTGGAGGCCGAGGCCGGACAGGAAGAGGAAGAAGACCTCGACCTGAACCTGGAAGAGGAACTGGCCGAGGCCTCCAGCAAACGGATCGACGATCCGGTCCGCATGTACCTCACCCAGATGGGTGAGATCCCCCTACTTATCCGGACCGAGGAAATCAGCCTCGCCAAGCGGATCGAGGTATTCCGCAAGATCTTCCGTTCCAAGGTGTTGGAGAGCGATTACTGCCTCAACTCGGCCGTTGAGATTCTGCAGCAGGTGGACGAAGGCGACCTGCCCTTTGATCGGACCATGAAGATCAGCACGGCCGAAGGGCAGGCAGATAAAGGCACCATCGGCCAGCGCATTCCCATGAACCTGGAGACCGTCCGCAAGATGCTCGGGCGCAACCAGGAAGAGTGGACGACGATGCGCCAGATGAAAAACAAGAAGGATCAAGAGGTCCTGAAGCTGGCGATTCGCCGCCGCCGCCGCCGTGCCACCAAACTCCTGGAAGAACTCTCGTTGCGCACCAGCAAAGTAACGCCCCTGATGCGCAAGCTCTCGAGTATCTCAATAAAGATGCTGGAACTCGAGCAGCGCATCGAGGAACTGAAAAAGGTCAAAGACCCCGGCGAGGATCTGGAAGTCTGCGAAACCGAACTGTCGGGCCTTGAGGACCTGGTGCTGGAAGATGCCCAGAACCTGCATCGGCGGGTGACCGCCGTCCGCAAGATATTCTTCAAGTACGAAGAGGCCAAACGCAAGCTCTCCGGCGGCAACCTTCGCCTCGTGGTCTCGATTGCCAAGAAGTACCGCAACCGCGGTCTTTCCTTCCTCGACATCATCCAGGAAGGCAATACCGGGTTGATGCGGGCGGTGGACAAATACGAATACCGCCGCGGCTACAAGTTCAGCACTTACGCCACATGGTGGATTCGCCAGGCCATCACCCGCGCGATTGCCGATCATGCCAGGACGATTCGCATTCCGGTGCACATGATCGAGACAATGAGCAAGCTGCGGAACATCTCCAAGATGTTGACGCAGGAGCTTGGGCGCGAGCCGACGATTGACGAGATTGCCAAGAAGGCCAAGATGACGGTCAGCGAAACCCGCCGGGTTTTGAAGATCAGCCGTCACCCGATCTCGCTGGATCGGCCGGTCGGTGAGAGTGAAGATTCCTACTTCGGCGACTTTATTGAGGATGAAAAGGCGGAGAACCCTGTCGAGACCGCCACGCAGGAGATGCTCAAGGACAAAATCGAGCAGGTCCTCAAGACGTTGACCTATCGCGAGCGCGAGATCATCAAGCTGCGGTATGGGATCGGCGATGGCTATACCTACACGCTGGAAGAGGTTGGCCGCATCTTCAAGGTCACACGCGAACGCGTGCGGCAGGTGGAAGCAAAAGCCATCCGCAAACTGCAGCATCCCGTGCGAGCGAAGAAGCTTGAAGGGTTCCTGGCCGGGCAATTCCCCAATGAATAAGAAGGCAGGAATGCCGGATCACGCCATCTCAACAAGCTGGCAACCGGCGATTCCTCACTTGCGCGCCGGCAATTCCTCGCCCAGCACGCGCAGTCCGTTGTAGTGGAACATCAGGTCAAACTCTTCTTCCGTGAACCCGCCAGGCTGAAGCATTTCGCGAGTCTCGCGCACGCGGTTGAGATTGTCCGCGCCGGTGCCGTCGGTTCCCAGCACGATCCGCTTGATACCCGGATCCCATGGAACTTTGCAGGCATAGTGGATCGCCTCAGTATTCCAGTGACCCGACGTCGTCAGGTCGAATGTCCACTCCGGAAAGCTCATGGCGATGTGGATGGCCTCAAAGTACCACGGCGCTGCGAAGTGGCCGACAATCAACTTAAGCTTCGGGCACGCCAATCCGATCTCCTCCAGGTAGATCGGCCGGGCGTATTCCGAGCGCAGTCCCGGATGCGACGCCACCCGCCCCATATGGAAGAGCACCGGCACGCCCAACTCCTGGATGACCCGGCACACTTCGATGCATCGCGGGTCGTTCGGGTACCAGCCTTGCGGCGGGTAAAGCTTCACTCCACGCATGCCGCGCTGGCGGACCCAATGCTCCACCTGTCGAGGCGCATCTGCCTCGCGCGGATCCACATGGCAGAACGGCACAAGCTTCGGGCTGGCAACCTGCCGGATCATCTCCTCCAACTGCTGGTTGGTGGTGTTGAAACTGGACATGTACGGCCAATCGCTGCTGAAGGGCAATTTCAAGTCCAGGGCGCAAACGACCACACGATGCACCTGGTCCGATGCCGCCAGGCGGCGGTAGTTCTCCACGGCATCGGGTACTGACGTCACGTAATGGCTGTGCAAATCAACGATTGGCAGCATGGTTCACTCCTGTTACTTGTGCAGATTGGGATCGCGCAAACGCACCGTCCAGACCCAGCAACGCCAGCGCGTTATCACTGGCAACCTTCGCGATCTGTTCTTCGCTAAGTCCACACACGCGAAGTCGCTCGACCGTCCCGCGCGCCAGATCCATATTGTTTGCCCCCGTGCCATTCGTTCCCAGCACGAGTCGCTCAATCCCCAGGTCCGGACACCGCGCAGCAAAGCGAATCGCTTCGGTACTCAAACTCCCGCTGGTGGACAGGTCAAAGTAGAATCGGAAGCTCTTGCTCAAAGCACTGGCTTCCAGGCTCCACGGAGCGGCAAAGTGCCCCAGGATTACCTTCAGCCGCGGACACACCAGCCCCATGCCCTCCAACCGCGCGGGCATTGCGTAGATTGACCGCAGTTGCGGATGCGCACTCGTTCTTCCCATGTGCAGAAACACCGGCAGATCCTGTTCCTGCGCAGCTCGGAAGGCGTCCAGCACACGCGGTTCGTCCGGAAACCATCCTTGCGGCGGGTACATCTTTATCCCACGGAACCCATCGCGAGCGGCTTGTTCCACCTGGCGCGCGGCATCTGCCTGCCGCGGATCGACAAAGAAAAAGGGCACGACTCTGGTGTCATCAAGTTCCGCAATGAAGTCTCGCGCCTGTGCGTTGCTCGTGCGGAACTCCGACATGAAGGGAAAGTCGTTCGAATGGCTTAACTTCAAGTCGATCCCGCTGAGCACCAACCCCACCACCTCCGCCTGGTCCAGGAACCGGCGATAGTCATCTCTACTGGAGGGCCGGCCGATGAAGTACTGCCCGTTGATGTCGAATATCCGCATCATTACCTCTCCTTGTACCCCTCTCGATATCTGCCGTTGACCGATTGGACCGTTGCGTTGGCTGGACTGAACTGGATACGCCTACTCCCGATCCAACTCCCGCAACGTCTTGAGAATCATTCGATAACTGCGCGTGATATGCTCGGGCGGGACATCCTCGGTCACGCCAAAGAGCACTCCCTTGCGGTCCCCGGCCTGCGCGACAAGCTCTCGCGTGATCTCGGCAATCCGCGCATCGTTGCACAGGTGCTGGCTCGAGGGAAAGTTGATCGACAGCACCGTGCCCGGCAATTCGCGACGGAACTGCTCCACCGACACGTCACAATCCGGCGGCGGAGTAAACGCCTCGATGTAGTCGAATCCCGCCCTGCGGTACGTCTCCAGCAGCAGCGCGTTGTCCGCGTCGGCATGTGTACCGATCTTCTTTCCCGTGGCGTGCAGCATGTCGGCAAACGCCTTGTAGCACGGCTCGATGTACCTCTGGATACTTTCCATCCCGAGCATGGCCGCCACCACGTTGCCACAATAGTTCACGTATCGCGCTGGGCTATCGGCCACGATCCGCAACAGCGACTGCTGCGACTTCCACATCACCTCGTGCAAGCTCTCGATGCATTCAGGGCTGTCGGCCAACTGGTAACAGAACTCCATCTGCCCCAGCCAATCCAGTTGCATGTCCAGAAGCGGCGCTGCCGCAGCGCCGGCCAGAACAATCCCGCTGTCGCCCACTCTCGCCTGGCACGCCCGAAACGCATCATAGTCCGCCTCGTAGCGACGGTCGCTGACGATGAACTCCGCCACGTGGAAGTCGTCCTTCTTCTTGATGTAATGCTCGATCGGCGCCCAAGACCCGCCCGCCCCCTGCTGCGAGATCTTGTACACCTCGCCCACTGGTGTCACATGTGTCACCTTCAGGCGTCCCGGGCCGATTTCCTCGATCTTGAGTTCGACATTCGGCGTCGTTTCCTTCGCGACAGACGCTCGCGCGCACACCGCCAGCCCCATGCCCTCAAGTTCCGCCCGGTCGGCCAATGGGGGCATATGCCCCTCGTACGCCATGAACGGCATATAGTCAGGCCGGCCGCCGGCCAAAGCGCATTCGATCTCTTCGCGATAGTTCCGTCTGGTCACCATGTCAATTCCCTGGAATCAAGATGGGCCCTGGCCCATAGCAAAGCAGCCCTCCAGGATGGAGGGCTGCAAATCGGGGTGATAAGATTTGAACTTACGACCTCTTGGTCCCGAACCAAGCGCTCTAAACCAAGCTGAGCTACACCCCGGTGTCTATCTGCTGCACCGGCAAGACGCGGAAGTTTAACCCGCTGCCACAACTATGCAAGCCCCGCATTCACCCACTTACAGGCCCACCGCATTGAAGCCGCTATCCACATAGATCGTCTCGCCAGTCACGCCGCTGGATAGATCCGAAAGCAGGTAAACCGCTGTCCGCCCCACCTCATCCCCATCGATATTCCGCCGCAATGGGCTCTTCTTCTCCACGTGCTCGAAGACTGAATCGATCCCCCCCACCGCCATCGCCGACAGCGTGCGCACCGGACCGGCCGAGATCGTATTCACCCGGATCCGCTTCTCTCCCAGTTCATACGCCAGATACCGCGCTGATGACTCCAGCGCGCTCTTGGCCACCCCCATCACGTTGTACCCTGGGATTACCTTCTCCGCGCCAAGATAGCTCATGCAGATGATCGAGCCGCCATTAGGCATCAGCGGCGCCGCCGCCCGCGCCAGTCCGATCAGGCTATACGCACTGATATCCAGGGCCTGCCTGAAGACCTCGCGTGGTGTCTCGGTGAACTTGCCGACCTGCAGATACGCCTTATTGGCAAAGGCCAGGGAATGGACAACAAAGTCGATCGTCCCCAGCGACTGTTGGACACTGGCAAAGAACGCCGCGATGTCCTCATCTCTACTCACATCGCAGGGGAATATCGGCATCTGGCCAAATCCCCCCTCCTGCATCGCCATCCGCACCCGTCGCTCCATCTTCTCCATCGGCAGGAACCCAAAGGCGCATTGCCCCCCCTGCTTCACCACGTTATTGGCGATGTGCCACGCGATGCTGCGATCGTTGGCGATATTGAGGATCACACCCTTCTTGCCATCAAGAAGACCCATAGTCTATCCCGTGCTCCATTCAAAAGTTGAAGCCTATGCGCTGCACCCACTGCTCACAGAAGGATAGGACCTTAACGTCGGCTTTGCCATCAGACCGAGTCTGGCATCCGCAACTTTCGTCCGCTACAGTACTTATCGTATACAGAAAGACCTTCATGAGCGACCGCCTTTTGCTTCTTCATGGCCTCGATGACGCCACGAGCGTTATGACCACCGTGGCCGCCGAGTCAGGCTATCAGCCCTGCCCGGCCGGTATTCTTAGCGATGTCATGCTCGAACTGCAGCGCGGCGGCATGGGCGCTGTATGCGTTGAATCCGCCGGTCCAGGTTCGCTGGATCGCATGGTTAAGGCCCTGCGCGAGATGCCCGAGACCCTCCGCCCCTACCTGATTGTCCTGGACGAATCCGCCGACGATGCCACCGCCAACCAATACCTGCGCACCGGCGCTGACGATGTAATCCGCGATGCCCCCGGCACCGGCCGTTTTGAACTACATCTACGTGCCGCCACGCGTTTTCTGCGTCTCCAGCATGAATTCTGCCGCCACGCCCTGCACGATCCCCTGACCGGCGCGTTCAACCGTGGCGCCCTCATGACCATCCTCGACCGCGAGTTGCAGCGGGCCCGCCGCTTCGGCTACAGCATCGCCGTGGTCATGGCCGACTTCGACAAACTCAAAGAGATCAACGATATCCACGGCCACCTCGTGGGCGATGCCGCCTTGTGCGCGGCCGCCAGCCGCATCCAGACGCAGCTGCGCCCCTACGATGCCGTGGGCCGCTACGGCGGCGATGAATTCATTCTCGTCCTGAGCAATTGCGCTGAGCCCCACGCCCGCGATGTCTGCCAGCGCATCCACCGCGCAGTAGTGGCCACCCCCGTCAGCACCCCCAAGGCAGCCGTCAACATCTCCCTCAGCATGGGTGTCTGGATCACCGACCAACGCAATCCCGGCACCGCCACCGACGCCATCGGCCGAGCCGACAGCGCTCTCTACGAAGCCAAACGCACCGGCCAGGGCCACCTGGTCGTGCGCCAGTAGCCAGCCCCGCGTACCCGCGCCATTCTGTACATCCACCGCTCCTCCTCAGCCCCAACCGGGGCGTCAAGTGCACAGCCCAGGGCAAGGCGTACCCGCCGCAGCCCTGGGTATCATCATCACAAAAACCAGAAGCCCCGAAGGGGCGAGACAATATCCACACACACCTACGGCAGCTTCGCCGAAGGTGCCGGTATCTCTCGCTGACCATCTCCAATCTCCAATCCGCTCTTTCACAACCAGCAACCAGAGATAGCACAGAGGCAGTGGAGCGCGGCCACTCACCCCGCGACCATCGCGCAACTGAGCCCGCACACCAACAACTGACCATCGCGAAATGGGCCTCACCCCATGCCCCAACGTAGACCATGCCGTCTGCGCAGCACCTCGCCTGGGTGGGCCCGGGCGCTTTTCTCCCCACACCCCAATTCCAACGAACGGACCAACCGCAGAGATAAGAGTCTCTGACAGCTCAGACATGAGCCAATTCGCTGTGTCCTGAAACAGAAAACAAGATGAGTTCCTTTTCGGCCCCTGCTCTCTCGTCCTCCTGCTCGGGTCGATGGAATCCGCTATACTCACGAGGTAGGATTATGCCATGAGCGCCGGATTTCATGGTTCGCGCGGCTCCGACCGAGGGAAGCGAGTGTTTCGCGGTATGAAGTTCATTGATCAGATCCTGAATGAGCTATCGCAGTTGATCCAGCAAGGGCGTTTTGCGAGTCTGGAGACGGATGCGCTGGAGATCAAGCCGGTCCCGGCCGATGGCGGGGAGTGGACGGAGAGGCACAAGACCATCAACGCCTTCCTTAATACGCGTGGCGGCATCATGGTTCTGGGCGTGAGGGAAGAGGGCACCGGGCCTGCACGACGCTATGTAATCACCGGGTGGAAGGACCACGCCGAGCCCAAGCTCAAGGAAGTATCAAAGCAGTTCACTGATGACAACGGCGTGGCGCAGGATCTGTCAGACTGCTTCCCCCCGATGCAACTGCGCGATCTTCCAGGCGGACGTGTGGCAGTGGTGTACATCGATGAGTTGGCGGCTGACCGAAAGTTCGTCTTCTACAGAAACACAGCTTACAAGCGCATCCTCACCGGCGACCACAAAATAACTCCCGCCGAACTTGAGGCACAGGAGGAGTTCAAGCGGGAAGCCTCCCATGCACGCGAACTGCAGCCGGTTGCCGGTCTGACGCTTGCGGACCTGGACCTCGACAAGCTGAACCAGTTCATCTACCAGCTAAACCAGCCGGTGCCAGTGGAATCCATCAAGCCTGACCTCGAACAGGCCAGACCCTTCCTGGAGCGAAAATACTTCCTGAAGAACGGGGCGATAACCGTTCTGGGCGCACTGGTCTGTGCGCAGCATCCCGGTGATTGCCTGGGTTTCCGCAGCCACGTGCATGGCTATGTGGATATGCCGTCACAAACGAGCGATGCTGACCCCGCTTCGCAGGTAGTGCGCGATAAGCAGGATTTCGTAGACAACATCCTGCAGCTTATGGAATCAGGATTAGGCTACCTTCTCCGCAACATCCAGGTCGGCGTAAGCGCACGCGAAGGCGGGACAAGCCAGCCACAGTACCCTGTCGCTCTGCTTCGTGAAACCGTCAACAACGCCCTGGCGCACCGCGACTATTCGATTGACCGGCAGGTAATTCTCTCGATCGAGCCGGGGAGACACATTGCCATTCAGAATCCCGGCGCGTTCCGCCCGCAGTTGTTGATCGAAGCGGCGGACGACGCTATTCCGTTGTACCGGATTCTCCCCGAAGCCAAGCCGCGCAACCCCAAGCTGGCGGATGTGCTTCGAGTCTATCGGAAATGGGAGGGGCGAGGCATCGGGATGGCCACGCTGGTCAATATGTGCCTCCAGAACCAGATGGATTTGCCCTTCTACCGCATCAGGTCCGAGGAGGTCGGTCTGCACCTCTGCGCCGGCCGTTTGCTCGATGAGCGGATGGAAAGGCTATTCGTATCGTTCGATCGCCACATTGAGGATCGATTGCTTGGCAACGCGCCAACGGAAGAGCAGAAGTTGTTACTGAGCTACCTGATCAAGTCCGAATGGGCCAATCAGGAACTCGGTTACACGATTCTCCTGACTCCTGACAACAACCATTTTGGCGCGTTGCGCTCGATGGAAAGCGCCGGGTTGATTCAGAAGCACGCCAAGAGCACCGCCACTCACCCAGTCTACGTTGCTGACCGCGTTCTTATGAGTCGTGGCTACCTGACGGAGTTGCGGCAAATGTTCGGAGCGGGGTTTGACGCACTGGATGCGATTGCTAAACAGGTCTTGGGTGTGGTGTACCGCTTCAATAACTACAGCAAGACACAATGGGTTAGTGCCAAGCAGGCGAGTTTCTCGCTCTGGTACGAGGGCAATGGTGCTTCAGGCAACATCGAGCAGTTCGATGCTTTCTATCGCAGGGTGCGCTACGTCTTCAATAAACTCCAAAAGAACGGGTATGTCCGAAAGCAGGATGGATCTCGCGGATATCGTCTCGCCACTGACTATCTCACCTCTCATTTGCTGTAGCAGCGCCGCGGAATCCAAGAGGGACGTATCTACTTACTCTCGCTCTGCGCTCCGCGCACTGCGTCAGACACTCGTCTGACTTCTGACCTCTGACTTCCGCTACCCACAGATTAGAATGCCCTATAGGCTGAACGGTATACTGTAGCTCGATGGCCGGCGCGTGCCGGCCGCTGATCGGCCCTACGTTACGCTTCTATGACCACCATTGCTTGGCAATCCGTGATGATCGACGCCGTTGACGGAATCGGCGCCAATCTTTGCGCCTCCACCCCGGCAAGCGTCCGCGCAAGGCTCCAGCAATTCCGCACTGACGTTAGCGCGGCAACGACGCGCGCGAAACAAAAGCGATTGGAGAGCAGTTTCGAGAGATTCGTGCAGTCAAAGTCGTACCTGCGCGCCTCCGCGAAGCGGTATCTGTCGCCACGTATTGTTGCGGCCATCAACCAAGCGACCGAAGCTCTTAGGAAAGCTGAGGTCTGGCGGAAGGCCTACAAGCAACGGCAAGACGGCAAAGGGACATAACCGGCCACTGCGCCCGGCGATGACGCCCTGTCTTAGGACACCCCCGCTTCCACCGCGCCTGCGCGGAGCGCTTGCTTACGCTATAGGGAATGGCAGTAGGTGGGTTGGGAGGGCCCGTTCGTCGCTTTGTCGCTCTCTAACTCATTCTTGCCCTCCAGAAATCTTCACATTTTCCTGAAGCCGCGTTTTTCCGCTCTTTCCTAACAATTCCCCGCCCCAACACCCCTTATATATAGAGAGATGTGTTTTTCTCCCTCCCTCTCCCGTTGGGAGAGGGCAGGGTGAGGGTGCCGTACACAGCACAGTGGAGGGCGCGTTTTTTCTCCCCGCGCCGCTTCCCGCTATTTGGCAACTGAATACCAGCACCATGCCAACACCCACGGACAGCAGTCCGTGGGTATCCCCGCTCCGCAAGCCCAGGGACGCAAATCAGTGCCCGTGTCGAGCGCAGCGAGATCTCGGTGCGCCGGGGGTCATTGCCCTTCCGCCCCCTGTTGGAGACTGCTGTTTATAGCCTGTAATCTCCCTCGCATATCAGAGTTGTCCACAATCACCCAGAACCTGCGCACCTCCTCCTCGGATATCAACCTAACCCGTTACCCATAAATCACTTGGCACGCTAGGGGTCCCCTGCTAGAGAACCTGCGCACCTGTCACTTATCCACACCCGACACCTTTTCCGCCCACCCGCCATTTTCCATTTTGCATTTGTCATTTGCCATTTGTCATTCGGGGGCGCTCTCTTCCGTAATCCGTGTTGTTACGGAATAATCAGTGATCACTACGCCAGAAACAGGAGACCAATCGATGCCCAACAAACCCCAATGCGTTGCCTCGCCCGTAGGCCTGAAACAGGTCGAACTGACTTCCGGATTCCTCAAAGCCCGCCAGGAAACCAACCGCCGCGTGACCCTTCCCATGGAACACGAGCAGTGCCTCCGCACCGGCCGGATCGGCGCTTTCCGCCTCGACTGGAAGCCCGGCCAGCCCAACCAGCCCCACCATTTCTGGGATTCCGATCTCGCCAAGTGGATCGAGGCCGTTGGCTATTCCCTGGCCCGCAACCCCGATCCCCAACTGGAAACGACCGTTGACGAAGTGATCGACCTGGTCGTCTCAGCCCAGCAACCCGATGGCTACCTCAACGTGTTCTACACGGTTGTGCAGCCGGCAAAACGCTGGACCAACCTGCGCGACATGCATGAACTCTACTGTGCCGGGCACCTGATGGAGGCGGCCGTCGCCTACTACCAAGGCACCGGCAAGCGCAAACTCCTCGATTGTCTCTGTCGCTACGCCGATCATATCGCCGCCACCTTCGGTCCCAACGAACCTCAAAAGCCCGGCTACTGCGGCCATCCCGAGATCGAACTGGCCCTGATGAAGCTCTACCGCACAACCGGCAACGAACGCTATCGCGATCTGGCACGCTTCTTCGTCACCCAGCGAGGCACACAACCGCTTTACTTCAACATCGAGGCGGCCGCCCGCGGCGAAGATCCCACGAAATGGGGACAACATCCGGAGTACTTCCAGGCACATGCCCCGCTGGTCGAGCAGAAGACCATCGAAGGCCACTCGGTTCGCGCTCTCTACCTCCTCTCCGGCGCCATCGATGTGGCGGCCGAAACTCACGACCCCAAACTCTGGGCTACCTGTAGACGCCTGTTCGACAATGCCGTCCAGAAACGGATGTACATCACCGGCGCTGCAGGCTCCGCACGGCATGGCGAGCGTTATACCTACGACTTTGACCTGCCCAACGAAACCGCCTATGCCGAGACCTGCGCCAACATCGCCCTGGCGCTCGCCGCCTGGCGGATGCTCCACGTGGAACCCGACGGCCGCTACACCGACATCATGGAACGTGCCCTGTACAACGGCATCATCTCGGGCGTCTCGCTCAAAGGCGACCGCTTCTTCTACGCCAACCCACTGGCAGTCGATCGCGAGGCCCTTACCACGAAGTCGGGTGGAATCTCCGCCCACCGTCAGGAGTGGTTCGACTGTGCCTGCTGCCCGCCCAACATCGCGCGGCTCCTGGCCCAGGTAAAACAACTGATCTACTCCACCTCAGCCGACACGCTCTACGTCCACCTCTATGCCTCCAGCCGTGTTGAGACGGAAATCGGCGATGCAAAGATCATCCTCCAGCAGCAGACGCAGTACCCCTGGGATGGAAAGATCGCAATCACGCTCTCGCTCAAAGCACCAAAACGCTTCGCAATCGCCCTGCGTATCCCCGGGTGGTGCCATAAGCCCACCCTAAAGGTCGTCGGCACGAAGCTCGCCGTGAAGCCTAAGCACGGCTATATGGTAATCCAGCGCATCTGGTCGGATGGCGACGCCATCGAGCTGATCCTGCCCATGGAAGCCCAGGCAATCGTCACCCATCCGCAATGCCGCAACAACGCAGGCAAGGTTGCCATCCAGCGCGGGCCGATCGTTTACTGTGCTGAGGAGATCGACAACGGCCCCGTGTTCACCTTCTCCATCCCGAAAAATGCGAAGTGGCAGGCGAAGTTTGAGCCCCGGCTCCTGGGAGGCGCGGTCACCCTCACCGCCAAAGCGATTCGGCGAGACACCAAAGGCTGGAATGGAGACCTTTACCGCTCCGCCAGCGATACCGCGACCAAGCCGACGGCCGCTACGCTGAAACTCGTCCCCTATTGCGTCTGGGGCAATCGCAAGGTCGGCCAGATGGTCGTCTGGATGCCACTTTCATGACCGTCTCGATCAACTTACTCCGCCCGAGCTGTCGACGCCGTCGCCCGTTTGTCATACCGGGTAAGCGTGATGCGCGGCCATGTGCGCTGTTCAGCTTCGTGATAGTTCTGGGCAAAGTACCGTCGGGCAAGCCCATCAGGGTCGATCCAGCCCACATGGGCTTCCACAACCCAGACTCGGTCGATGTCAGGACTCGTCAGCCGCTGCCTTAATGCATCCAAATCGGCATCGACGCGCACTGGCAACTGCACCCGCGGCGGATCGTTGGATCGGAAATCGCGCGGGATGCCTCCCGTCGTCATATGGTCCCATCCTCGTCGCGATGCGAAATAGTCATACATCAACTCGCCCTCAGCAGCATGGAAGAGGGCGATATCGCCCGGCCGCTGCTGTTCCTGCAGCCAGGTCATCGCCTCACGCCACGGCTCCGTCGGCGGATTGACCAGCAGGATCACGCTGCTGGCTATCGCAGCCAACGTCAGACAGATCAGGCCGATGCGTATGCATGGCCGGACCAACCAGTGCCCGGCCGTCACCGCCGCCACCAAGATCACCGGCATCACCACCGCCGATGGCGAGAACGCCCGTTCGATAAAGATACTCTGACGAAACTGGCTATAGACGAAACCGAGCATCACCGGTCCTGCGGCCACCGCCGCCAGCGCCCAGGTCCGCCGCCGCAGCTTGCCCCGCGTTCCCACCAGTGCCACCCCGGCCAGCGCAATTGTGAGTGCGAACAGCGAAAGCCGCAGCAGACGATGCATCGGATCATGGATCAGACCCAGATCATCGGCCGTCTGCCCCAGCGTCTCGGAATTCGCCCCCGCCAGCCACGACGTGGTCTCGGTCAACTCAAAGAAGGTCGGTCGTTGCGTCCAGAATGCCTTGCCAAGGCTGTGAAACTGCCCCAGCAGCGACGGCACCCACACGGCGAACAACAACGCAATCCCCACATCACCCAGCACCATGTCGGCGATCCGTCCCTTCATCCGCCGCTCGCCCGGCCACACCAGCCAACTCACATGCAGGCACGCCAGGAAGAACCACATGATGTTATGCTGGTACACCAGTGCCGCCCCCGCAAGCACATACCCCAGCAGCCACCACGCCGATCCACCCTCCGCCCGCCGGGTGATCATCCACAGGCATGCCAGCACCAGCAGCCCTGCCGTTGCATAGCAGCGAACATCGCGGGCAAACTCAAGCTGCACCACCGACACGGCAAGCAGCGACATCGCCAGCAGCCGTGCCCCTCGGCCCGGCAGCACGCGCCAGATCAGCATAGAGCCCAGCCCCAGCGTAAGAGTCGATGCCAGCGCCGCTTGTGCGCGCATCGCCCATTCGCTCTGGCCAAACGCGCCGATCCAATAATGCATGGTAAGGTAATAGAGTGGCGGCCACGTATCCGCCCTGATGATCTGAATGATCCTCGCCAACGGCTGCCGCGCCACCCACCAGGTAAACCCCTCATCGTACCAGAAGCTATTGCGATCCAACGCCGTCCACCGCAAGCCCATCCCCGCCAGCAGAATCAGCGCCGGCACCATCCGCCTGTACCACGATGTGGTCGCTTGCGGCACCGGCGACAGGAGTTCTCTTTCGTGTATGCTCAAAACAACATCTTCCCCCAGCCAGCTACTGTAGGGCTTGCCGTCGGTCCAATCAGCGCGGAATCTGCGCCGTTATTCAGACTGCAGAGTCTGCTACTCCCCGGGAATGTAGCTGATCACGCCATCAAACGGGCTCGACGCTGTGGCATAGCGCTTCTTGCCGATACGCCCCGCCTGGTACGAGAGCCGGCCGGCCTCCAGCGCATGGCGCATCGCCTGTGCCATCTTCACCGGGTCTTTCGCATGGGCCACACCCGTATTGAGCAGCACGCCATCCGCCCCCAATTCCATTGCTATCGTCACATCGCTTGCCGTGCCCACTCCCGCATCCACAATCACCGGAAACCGGGCATCGCCTTCTTTCAGCAATTCCAGGCACAGCGAAATGTTCAGCGGATTCAGGATGCCCTGCCCCGAACCAATCGGGCTGCCGGCCGGCATCACCGAAGCCGCGCCCGCTTCCTTCAGCCGCACGGCCGACCTCGGATCATCACTGGTATACGCCAGTACTGTGAACCCTTCTTTCACCAGTTCCCTGGTCGCCTCCAACGTTCCCACCGGATCAGGCAGAAGCGTCTTCTTGTCACCCAGCACTTCCAACTTCACCCAGCCCGCCCCCGCATTCCCCTGCTTTTTCAGCAGTTCACGACCCAGCATCGCAACCCGAATCGCATCCTCCGCACTAAAGCAGCCGGCCGTGTTCGGCAGGATGATGTACCTGCTGAGATCCAGGAAATCGAGCAGCGATCGTCCCTGTGCATCCACCAGCCGCTCACGACGCACCGCCACCGTCACCACCTGGCATGCCGAGGCGTCCAAGGCCTTTTGCATGATCTCATAGGTGCCATACTTGCCCGTGCCGACGAACAAACGGTTGCTGATCTCAAACTTGCCGATCTTCAGATTTTCCATTGTTCTCTCTCATCCCCCGCCCACAAAAGTCACGATTTCGACCGCATCGCCATCCTTAAGCACAGTCTCATAGCGATCCGAGCGCAGCAGCCGCCGATTGAGTTCCACGGCGACGTTGCGCGGCGTAAACTTAAGCTGCTCAAGAAGTTGCGCAACGGTGGTCCCCGTTGCCAGCTCTCGCTCCTCGCCATTGACCTTGATCGTCATCGCCGCGTGATTATAGAGCCGGCCAATCCGAGGGCAATGAAACCGCCGGCCGTACGTTGTACCTCTGAGACGGTGTGCGGTCGGAGAGATGGTACAGGTGGCTGCGACAACGGGCGCTGTTCATTGTATAATGCACAGTGCCTACGTGGCTCGATTGTCCGTGGAGAGTGGAGGTTTGTATGCGAAGATTCATCTGTGTTATCGCATCCGCCCTGTTGGCCATCGGTTGCTGCTCCACCCTCAGTGCCGCTTCCGCCCCAAGATCAGCGCTCGCTGCGCTGGCCATCCGCCTTCCTGAGGTGAAGTTTGACGGCACCCGCATGGTCGACGCCATCGACTATCTCCGCGAGGTCTCCGATGCCAATTTCCACGTGAACTGGAAGGCAATGGAAGCTATCGGTGTTACGCGCGATACCCCCGTCACATTCACTGCCCGCCAGATCACACTGCGTAAGGCATTGTCGTTAGTCCTTGCCCAAAGCTCCAACCCCAATGATCTGAGCTTCTACAACGATGGTGGCGTCATTGAGATCACCACCAAAGCTATCGCCGACAATATCGTGATCACGCGACTCTACGATGTCCAGGACCTGCTCATCCCAACCATGTCAATGAGTGGGAATAGCGGTGGTGGCAACGGCGGCAACGGCAACTCAGGCATCAGTTCCGGTACAAGTTCCAGCGGCGGCCGCGGCAGTTCGGGAGGCCGCTCTGGCGGCGGCTCCTCCGACCGCATGTCTTCGGGTTCTGGCGGCCGCACGGGCGGCGGCGGTGGTGGCGGCCGCTCCTCATCCGGTTCGCGCACCGGCGGCACTGGCTCCAGCAGCGGTGGTGCCTATGGCGGCTCCGGAAACTCGAGCGGGGGCAATACCGACCCAGCCGCCATCGCCGATGATCTGATTGCGATTATCACGAGCACCATCGAACCGAACATCTGGATGGAAAACGGCGGAACCAGTTCCATCCGCTACTTCCATGGCAATCTCATCATCACCGCCCCTCGTCGCATCCATGAACTCATCGGCGGAACATTTGAATAACCGCGATTGATGCGAACCGATGAACTCGATTTTCATCTTCCGGATGAACTGATCGCGCAAATACCTGCGCAAAGACGGTCTGACGCCCGCCTCCTGCACTTTCGCCGCCAGGATGCCAGCATCACCCATCGGCAGTTCCAGGATTTGCCCCCCCTGCTCCAACCGGGCGATCTGTTGGTCTTCAATGATGCCCGTGTGCTGCCCGCTCGCTTCTCCCTGCGCAAATCCACCGGTGGACATGTCGAAGGTCTCTTCCTCTCCGAGTCTTCGCCGGGCGCATGGAACGTCATGCTCCGCAACGTCGGCACCCCGCATGGGACAATGCGCCTGACGTTCCTGGATGCTCCGGAGATTGCGATGGACGTCCTCGCGAAGGATGATGAGGGCAACTACCGCGTACGCATCGATCCGATCTCACCCGCGGCCGAGTTGCTTGGCCGGCTTGGGCGCATGCCATTGCCACCCTATATCCACCGTGACCGCAACCACGATAGCCGCGATGCTGACGATCGCGCCCGCTATCAGACGGTTTATGCACACAGCGGACATGCCGTGGCCGCGCCGACCGCCGGTCTGCACTTTACCCCGGAACTGCTCGCCGCGCTCGACACTCGCCACATCCAACACGCTTGCTTAACCCTTAACGTCGGCCTTGGCACCTTCAAGCCCGTTTCCGCCGCCACCCTCGACGAACACCGCATGCACGTTGAGTCCTACACCATCCCCGCGGAAACCGCCAACCTGCTGAACCTGGCAAAGCGTGACCGTCGCCGCATCATCGCCGTCGGCACGACCTCCGCCCGCGTCCTGGAAAGCCAGCCGGCCGGCGATCATTTCCAGCCGTGCACGTCCGAAACCGGCATCTTCATCTACCCACCCTACCAATGGAAACACGTCGATGCGCTGATCACCAACTTCCACCTCCCGCGCTCCACCCTGATCGCCCTGGTCGCCGCCATGGTCGGCCTCGATGAGCAGCGGCGGCTGTACCGCACCGCCATTGAGCAACGCTACCGCTTCTTTAGCTACGGCGATGCCATGTTCATAGAATAGTCATCTGGAGACGATGTGAAGTTTGTACTCGTGGCAATCGGTTCCGGCGGTGATGTCTATCCGTTCCTCGGATTGGCCCTGGCGCTGCGCGCCCGCGCCCGCGGGCATCAGGTCGCCATGATCGCCAATGGCCATTTCCGCCCGGCCATCGAGCACCACGGCATCCCCTTCGAAGAATACGGCTCCGACGAGCAATACCGCCTGGCTCTGCGCAATCCCGATCTCTGGCACCCTCTAAAGGGCTTCAAAACCGTGATGGGTTTCAACGACCATCAGCGCGAACTCATGGCGACGATCCGAAAACTCGCCGGCGGCGATGGCGTCGTGATCGCCCACACGCTGGCATTCGCCGCCCGCATCCTGCATGAGGACGGTGAACTGCGTTCGATCAGCATCTGTCTGCAGCCGGCCGTTCTCCGCAGCGTCTACGATGGTCCGGTCATGGGCGGTAATCACGGCATAACCAAACTGCCTCGCTGGATGCAGCAATCTTTCTGGTGGGGCGTCGACCAGTTTCTGGTTGATCCGGTCGTCCAGCGCATGGTCGAGCCCATCCGCAGTGACCTCCACCTGCCACCGCAGCACCGCTACTTTGCGCATTGGCTCCATTCCCCCCTCCTCACCCTCGGTCTCTTCCCCGACTGGTTTGCCCCTGTGCAACCCGACTGGCCGGCCAGCGTCCACCTCACCAGTTTCCCTCTCTCCGACACCGTCAGCGACCAAGGCGTACCCGATCAACTGCAGCATCTTCTGCAAACGCAGCGCCCGGTCGTCTTCACGCCCGGAACCGGCAACCTTCATGCCGCCGCATTCTTCGCCGCCGGCATTGAGGCCTGCCGCGCCCTAAATCTGCCGGCCATCATCCTCACTCCCCACCGCGAGCAGTTGCCGCCGGCGCTCCCACCCACCGTCCACAACTTCCCGTTCGCCCCCCTCTCGCAGATCCTGCCCCGCTGCGCGGCACTGATCCACCACGGCGGCATCGGCACCACCGCCGCCGCCCTGGCCGGCGGCATCCCGCAGATCATCATGCCCCTTTCGCACGATCAGCCCGACAATGCCGCCCGCATCGTGCGCAATGGATGGGGTGCCCGCCTCTGGCCGCGCCAGTTCACCGCCAGACATCTCACGCCCTTGCTGCGCGATGCCCTCGCCAATCAGGAAATGGCACACCGCTGTCGCGCTGCGGCCGCCCGCCTGGCGCAAACCAACGGCTTGAATACCGCCTGCGAGCTGATCGAGTCGGCTCTGCGCTAGGCTCCGTCTAACAACCCATTGACTCCGCGGCCCTGGGCTATCGATTCTCGAAAAACTCGATCAGTTCCCCATCCGGGCCTTTGAAGAACCCGATACGCACCGGGAGTTTCACGGGCCTGGCTTCGATCGTGATATCCTTCGTCTCCATCGTCACTTCAAACCCCGCCGCCTTCACCTTCTCCATTGCCGACTTGGTATCACTGCAGCGCAGCGCCAGGTGACCCCAGTGCCCATCCGGCCGCTGCCCCTGCGGCCCGCCAGCGAACAGTTCAAAGCAATTCCCGTTACCCGCGTCAATCATCGCCGCCCGCTTCTCGCCTTCCCCCCAGGCCGCGGTCACCGGGAATCCCAGCGTCTGCGTATAGAACTTCATGGAAGCATCAAAATCTTTCACCTTGATCGCGATATGATGAAAACCCGTCACGCTTACATTATTGGCCATTGCATTACACCTCTTGGGCCGGATTGTCGCGAAGATCCCCCCGCCTGTCCAACCGTCTGTGTGTACCTGAATTCCCAATCCCTTCTCTTCAATCCAGAATCTCGCAGCGCAGATCCCGGTCGGAGAGTCGCCGTGGTGATCCGCGCCGGGGCCGAATCCTAAATGCATGTGTTGTTACGGAATAATCGATAATCACTATGCTTTCCGAACCTGCGCATCTGCGCCCCCAATATCCACCTAACCGCCTGCCCCCACAGTACTTAGCGCATAGGGGGTACCCCCACCGAGAACCTGCGCACCTGTCACTTATCCACAATCTCTCCCGCTCTTAGTTCCCCTTATCCCCTTGTCGCCTTGTCCCCATGTCTCCCCCTCCCGCCCTCACGCCCTCTCCCACTCTCGCCCTCGGCTTTTTTGCTCCCCGCGTCCCCGTGTCCCCGTGTCCCCGCGTCCCCGTGTCTCTCCTCCCGTCCTCCCCCTTCACGCCAGCGCCTGATGCAACGCCACCAGGAACGCCCGGTTGTCAGCGCTCGTGTACCGCATCCGCCCGCCCATGCGGCTGAATGTTTTGCAGAAGCGAAGGTAATACGCCGGGTTATCCATCGGCGGCTCGCCGGCCTGTTGCCAATCCCAAGTCGATGCCGCCAGATCGACTACGTGAATCGAGAAGTCGTCAATCTTCGCCCCGCGCTGATGCGCTACATTGCGAGCCATCGACAGCGCCTTCTCGAAGATCATCGGCGACATCACCGCCGACCCCACCGACAGATACACGCCCCCTTGCAGTTGCGCGACCGAGTTCACAAACGACAGAAAATCGCGCTCGGCCACCCGCCCGATGGCCGCTCCTCGATTGGCCGGATGCGTGTAGATGATGTCGTGCCCGAACATCGGATGCCCGGTAAGTGGCATGCCCTTACGCAGCGCGGCCGCCTGCAGCCCGGCCGCCTTGTAGCGATGCTCAATCCGCAGCAGTCCTTCGGGCAGATGCAGCTTGCGGATGATCGCCAGCAGGTCGGCCGCAGCCGCCGCTCTCTCCAACGTCGCGCTGTCGGCCGCTGGCGCCAGTCCCTTCCGCATGCTCGCCAGCAACTCCTGCTCGCCGCGAATGCGCAGCCCGTCCTGCTCAACCATCGTGCCGACCGATGCCCCATACCCCAGACCCTCGTAAGCCCCGACAAGGAATGCCAGGTTCAGATAAAGGCCCGTCTGTTCCCAGATGCCAAACTGCCCCTCCGTCGCATACCGCCGGACATCCTCGCCGCTCATCCCCTGGTAGGCGAACTCCCAGTCGTGGATGATCCCAGCGCCATTGGTCGCCAGATGGGTGACCCAGCCCTTCTCCAGCAGCGAGATGAGCGTCGGTGCCAGGCCGTTCTTGATGCAGTGGGCGCCAAACGCCAGGATCACCGGGCGGCCGGCGCTGCGGGCCTGCCTGATCTCGCCCGCCGCCGCTCGCACCGCCGCTTCTGCCTGCGCCGACAGCTTGGGAACGTAGCGTGCCGGATCGATCAGGTCGCGCTGCAGCGTCAGTTTGTTCTCCCGCTGCGACAGCGGAAGAGTCTTGATCTGTTCACGGTCGAATTGTCTATTGACCCGCTCAACCATATCGGCCCGAGCATACGATGCGGGCAACGCCCAGACAACGGGCAACAGTTGACACCATAGGTCTTAGCGCCGAACCTTTGCACCAGCCATAACCATGTCGCGATCGATCAAACTGGATCTGGTGACCGCATTCGCCGCCTCGGGCACAAAAGTCCTGGCGTATATGGCGATCTCGCGCATGCTGCTGGAAGGTGGAGCACATATCGCGGATTTCGCCATGTTCACCGTAATCCGCTCAACGCTGGGCCTGCTGAATTACGCAACCCTTGGCCTGGCCCCGGCCTTCATCCGTCAACTTGCCGGCATGCTTGCCGTACCCACTGCAGCCCTAGACGCAGCCCCCAAGCGGCCCGGTCGTCTGGACTACGCAACAGAAGCCACCGAGCAGGGGATGCCGATGCTCACCACCGATCCCCATCGCCTCTACGCTTCAGCGCAATATCCCGCCCTGGGTATCGGCCTGCTCGCGTTGGCATGTGTATGCATGTATGCACTGCTGTTCCGGCATATCCACAACGTGCCCGAAGAAGTCTGGACCCGCGCTCCCTGGGCCGCCTTCATGGTCGGCCTGGCCATGCTGGCACGTCTGGTTTCCGACGTCCCCGGCGGATACCTGCAGGCAACCCATCGGATCACCCTCGACAATCTGTTGGTGCTGTCGGCCGATGTGCTATGGGTCATGCTAACCTGGTCGCTGCTCCGCGCCGGCTCAACTCCGCTGATCGGAGTATCCCTGTCATTCTGCATCTGCTATGCCCTGCTGTCCCTGAGCCGTTTCACCGCGGCGGCCATTGCCGGGGCGCCGGTCTTCGCCCCGATATCGCAGGTAGATCGGCCGATGGCGCGGCACCTGCTCGCCTTTGGCGTGCTGCTGACGCTCTCGCAGCTTTCGGATTTCCTCTATGCCCCCACCGATTTCCTCCTCATTAACTGGTATCTGACCAAGGACCACGTTGCCAACTACTCCATCGCCGTGCAGGTTGATGCGGGGCTTCTCCTGCTGACGGCCGCCGTTGCCACCGTGCTCTATCCCCGGGCTTCGCGCGCGGTCGCGTTGCGCGACGAGATAACGCTGCGAAAGTATTACCTGCGCGGCACGCTCCTGACTGCCACGCTCCTGACCGCCGCCGCCTCGGCTCTGATCGCGATAGCACCGCACCTGTTGCGGGTCTGGCTGGGCACCGATGCACCCGGAGCGCGAGCAATCCTGCCCTTGGTGCTGCTGCATTCCATCGTCGGCGGATCCAGCGCCCCATCACGGGCGATCCTCCTGGCGGCCGGCCGGGCGCGAGTCTTCGCCATCTCTGCCGTAGTGGCCGGTGTGCTCAACGTGATCATTTCATACGTTCTCGTGCGCTACACAACGCTGGGTCTTACTGGAGTGGTGATCGGCACCCTGATCGCCGTAATCCTTCGTTGCGCATTTTTCCTCCCCTGGTACACGCTGCGAGTGCTGGGCGAGATGCGCGAGCTAAAGCAAACCTAGCGTTCCGGCACGTACCGCCGCACCGACCGCGGAATGTCGTTGAAGCTCTTAGGGCGGGCATGAGCGAGCAGGTCCTGATAAATCCTCATTTCCGGCGACCGCTGCACCATCATCGCAAAGAGCTGGCGCAGCGCCTCGGCATCTCCCATGGCACGGTGATCGGCACCGGAACGACCAAGGAACCGCGATACCAGCAGGTCCAGGCGATGACTGGAAAGCTCAGGGATGCGCCGGCGGGCAAGGGCCAGCGTGCAGAAGACCGGCGACAAGGGGCAAGAGGTCGTCGTTCGCCGGGCGGCCGCGCGGAGAAACCCAAGATCGAAGGTGGCATTGTGGATCAGCACCACATCGGCGGAATCGATGAACTCGAAGAACGACGGGAGCACCTCGTGGATCGTCGGCTTGTGGGCAACCATGTCATTGGTGATGCCATGGACAGCCGTCGCCGCATAGGGAATGTCGCAGCACGGATCGACGAGTTGTGCAAACCGATCAAGCACCTCGCCGCTCAGCCGGAACCGAACCGCAGCCACCTCCACCAGTTCGGCGGTTCGGGGCGACAGGCCAGTCGTCTCGGTATCGAGTGCGACGAATGTCAGACCCGCGAGTTCTCGGGCATCGGGCAAATGCATTCGTCGGCATTGTCCGCTCATGTCGGACGCTCTGCAAATGGAGCCAGAAGGTTATACTGCTCGCTCAGGGACAAGCCTCGATGAATCGCTGCTGCAATTGGGCAGCAGAATCGGCAGCCACTGTGGAGTTCGATGAGACCACGGGCTCTGCCATGGTGGCCGCCGGCGTCGATGGTATTTGACAATGGCTCCGCGAGGACTAAGTTTGTGCCCGATCACATGGACAAAGCATTCATGCAATGGTTCCTGAGCCGCGTGGAACCCTACCGCGACGTTCCGCCCGAAAAACTGTCGGCCGAGCGCGAAGCGATGGGCCGCCAGCAGGAGCACAACCGCAACTACGCCGAGTTCCTCAACCACGCGGTCCTCCCCGCCGTCGAGCAGCTTGTTGGCTACCTGGGCACCCAGCGCATCGTGCATCGCGTCAGCACCTGGGGCAACCAGCTTGCCATCCGCGTGCACCTGGCATGGCGCTGGGGCGAGTTGGTCATCACACAGAGCCACGAGGATGCCGTCACGTTCGAGCACCACATCATCACCGAAGGCGAAAAGCGTAACGAAGATCGCGTTGAAGATCAGAGCCATCAGTACGATCTGCACGACCCGATCCCGCCGATCATCGCCGAACAGGAGTTGGCTTTTTTCATGAGCCGGCTGGCTCAAGACCTGATCCTGGAAGCCCCCGCGGAGACACCTCCAGGCGAGTGAAGGGACAAAATAAGTTCGAGCGCGCCTGTTGTACAATCGAACAGACGTTGACGCTGGCGCAAGTGTTGCTATCTTTGAGTATGCAAATGCACACGGACCGAAGGCGGGTGGCTCCACTTCGGTCCGTTCTTTTTTCTCGTCGACGCGACGTGCTGTTCTTTAGAAGGGCGACCCCGCAGGCTTTGCAGTGGCGCGGCCGATCTTTTCCAGGAACTGCTGCTCGGTCAGAACCGGCACTCCAAGCTGCCTGGCCTTATCGAGTTTGCTGCCCGCGTTCTCGCCGGCAACCACGAAACTGGTCTTCTTGCTGACGCTGCCCGAAGGCTTCCCGCCCGAATTGGCAATCAGTTCCTCGATTTCGGTCCGCCCGAACGTTGCCAGCGTGCCAGTCACGACGATCGTTAGCCCGGCCAAGTCTCTCGGCGGTAGTGCGGATCCCGCTTCGGCTGTCACCACCGATCGAGCCTTGATGGTGCGATGCGTGCGAACACCTTCGCAGTTCGCTGACGTACCCGCCTTTCGTGCGATGATGCCATCCTTGGGAACCGAGGCCCAGAAATCAGTCTCATGGACGAGGACCACGGGGTGACCACTCTTCCGCAGTTGCACCGCCTTTTCGACTTTGCGTCCATAGCAGGCATACGCCCAGGCGGGATTGCCTTCGGCACCAATGACCAAATAGTCAACGTCAAGAGACATGTTGTCCGTGAAGTGTCCGCCCAGCCGCTGCACCAAATCAGCTAGAGACTTCCTTGTGCAGACCGCAGATTCGCCAGTAAAGCAAAAGAGTTGTTCGGCAACGATGACTTCGGGGCATACCGCGCACAAACCGAGTACCGGCGTTGCGACCTCGTTCAGCGGGATATCTAGCGCCAAGTGTCCCTCTGCCTTGCCGAACGATCGGAAGAACGCCAACGCGATGTCATGGTCAGCCTGGTTGAAAGGTCGTGTCTGGAGAAGAGCGAAGCACAACGCTTCCACCTCATCATACGGCCAGAACGTCCGAAGTTCGCGATGTGCTTGGAGCCAGACCGATAGGCCCTGCAACTCGGGCTCGGAGATGACGTCATCCGATGCAATGGCTGCGAGCATAGCGTGCAGCGCCTGCAGTTCAGTCGTGACCTTGTCGTAGTATGGCTTCTCGACCCGCAACCGTCTGCAAATGTCCTGAAGAGACTGGACCAGCTCTGGCGAAGTGTTCTCGGCGCGCACCGCCTCGTCGAGTTCAGGGAGGATCTCTCGGAACGGGTACCTCTTGCAAAACTCAATGTTGTCGAGCATCCAGTGGCGAACAGCGGCTAATTCTTGCCGGTTAACGAAACCGTCCAGTGTGATGCCGTCCAGTATGCCCGTGAGCGTATTGACGGCCTTATGAAGCCTCGCCGTTGACGTGAACCTTTTGCAGGCTTCGGCATCTTCATCGCTGGTGTTCATCTCGTCGAGCTCCTGTTCACATGTCGTGTTTCTAGGGTTACCGTTCCAGAATGGCCGCTCTGCGCCGCTCGGACCGTTCAAAACAGCATGCCTTGAGTTCCCGGCGGCGGCGGAACATGAGGCTTCTTTGGAGCTTGGGTGCTCGGACTGAGCCGGACCATGGCGAGGAACTCATCCTCAGTGATCATGCGGACACCAAGCCTCCGTGCGTCCTCAACTTTCGACCCGGGTTCCTCGCCAACAATAAGGATGGTGGTTGATCGAGACACCGCTTCGGCAACGGTTCCCCCATTCTGCCGGATCAGATCGTGGGCGTCCGATCGCCTCGCAAACCGGTGCAATTTGCCAGTAACGACGACGATGTGCCCGGCCAGACTCCCCCCTTTCTCAATGGCAGGTGCCTCATCCAAGGAGACACCGGCATCGCGAAGGGCCTGTAGCGTCTTTCGACCATCGTCAGAGCGAAGGTACGCGAACGCGCTCTTGGCAACAATCTGTCCGCTCGCCACATCAACAATCATGACACCGTCGGCCGCAAGGAGGTCGGCAACCATCGGGAACGCAGACGCCACTCTGGTTCTAGCGTCGGGACCAATATGGATGGCGACCTCTGCCCAAAGTTTATCATGGCCGTTGTGACGCATCCGTCTCAGGAGTTCTTCGGTCGGGAGACTTCCTGTCACGATCTGTGGCAGGCGGTCTACCGCGTCGTGAAACACCTTCACAAACTTTTCGGCTTTCTCCTGGGTGCTTGGGCCGATGCCAAGCGCGGCAGCAATCTCAGCCTTAGATGCAGACAGGAGTCGGTCGACACTCCTCGCCCACAATGCCAGTTCTCTCGCATACGTTTCACCAACATACGGAATGGCGATTCCGCTCAGTACTCGCGCGAGGCCAGCCTTTTTCGATTCAGCGATGGCAGCAACAATCTTGGCACCAATGACATCGCCGATCTTCTGCATTCTCGTGCCGCCCTTACGGTCGTTGACAGGTCGCTCCAGCTGCGCGATGTCACTCACTTGGAGCGAGTACAGGTCTGCGTAGCTCTTCACACGGCCGGCTCGGATAAGCTGAGCGATAATCTCGGGGCCAAGTCCGTCGATACTCATCTGCCTGCGCCCCGCAAACCAGACGATTCGGTCCTCAAGCTGCGCGGGACACTGTGGGTTGATGCAACGAACAAAGGGAGGGTCCGTCACCACAGGATGATGGCATGATGGGCACTTTGCAGGAGGGGTGATCGGTCTCGTATCGGGCGCCCGCTTCTCGGGCACGGAACCAATGACATAGGGGATGACCTCGCCGGCCTTCTTGATCTCAACTGTGTCGCCGATGCGGATGCCCAGCCGCTGGATCTGCTCGATGTTGTGAAGACTGGCGCGCTTGACCGTGCTGCCGGCGACATGCACCGGCTCGAGTTCGGCCACGGGGGTGAGCGTTCCGCCTTTGCCGACTTGCCAAGTGACATCCTTTAGCAGAGTTTCGGCCTGCTCTGCCGGATACTTGTAGGCGATGACCCATCGTGGGCTCTTGGAGGTATGGCCCAGTTGCTCACGCTGGCGTAGCGATCTGACCTTGACCACCATCCCGTCGGTCTGGAAGGCAAGCGTTGGACGGACAGAGGCGAAATGGCGGATCGCGGCAAGGACCTCCTCGACATTCCCAGCCTGTACGGCATTGGGAGTAGTGGGGATGCCCATCTTCCGCATATCACCCAGCCACTGCCAGTAATCATCCGGCGGCTCGGGATCGCTGCGCCCGACGCCATGGGCGAGGAACGCGAGGTTACGCGATGCTACTATGGCAGGATCAAGTTGCTGGAGCGTGCCGCCCGTGGCGTTGCGCGGATTCTTCAGGGGTGCCTCGCCTCTGGCGACAAGTTCCCTGTTCATCTGCGCAAACGCGTTGTTCGGCATGTAGATCTCGCCGCGTACTTCCAGCACAGCCGGGAAACTGGGCGATGATCGTAAGTGCAACGGAATTGCCCGAATTCTGCGGGCATGGACAGTGATGTCGTCGCCGTGCCTTCCATCACCGCGCGAAGCCGCAAGTACAAGCGTTCCCTTCTCATATCGGAGCGAAACGGCAATCCCATCAACCTTGGGCTCGAGGACATAAGTGGGATTCTCGCCGGCAAGCGCCTTGCGCACTCGTTTGTCGAAAGCGAGCACGGTCTTCTCGTCATAAGTGTTGTCGATGCTCATCATCGGTAGAGCGTGCTCAACCTTTGTGAAGCCGTCGATGTGCTCGCCGCCAACTCGCTGAGTTGGTGAATCGAGTGTGAGAAGTTCAGGATGTGCCCGCTCCAAGTCGATCAGCTCGCGCATCAGGCGATCAAACTCGATGTCGCTGATCTCCGGTTTGGCTTCGATATAGTACAGGTGGTTGTGGCGGTTCAGTTCATCACGAAGCCATGCGGCGCGTGCGGCAACAGATTGGCTCATGGGCATCTCCCTTCCCGCGCAGAAGTGTATCTGAACGCGGCCGTCTCGTTCAAACGACGACCTCCACGGTATGCCTACGCCTGTGGCGGCTGGCTGGCCTTATCGGCGGCAGCGGCGGGCTTCTCGCCCACCAGAGGAACCGCCGCGGCGGGCGCGGCGGCCGCCGGGGCTGCCGGCTGCGCCGGCGGTTGGGGCTCGGCCGTTTCCGCATCCGCCGGGTCCAGGTACACGGCGTCCATTTCTGTGGCATCAACCTTCCGCCGCATCAGCATGTAGATGATCGTATTCGC
>Ga0209083_1000685_pt1 | contig 47100 bp, 50 predicted proteins | sample AM7aDNAmetaG_FD_184132 | JGI IMG/M metagenome (GOLD analysis project Ga0209083, IMG submission 184132) | Freshwater microbial communities from Finland to study Microbial Dark Matter (Phase II) - AM7a DNA metaG (SPAdes) (version 3) | ecosystem: Environmental > Aquatic > Freshwater > Lake ...
CCATAGTCGAGACAGTTTTTCTGCCAGCACCAAAATTTCGATAAATCGAGATTGGACTGCATCGCTACCCCAACTTAATGGTTTGATGAGGTAGTATAAAATCTTTCAGTTAAGTAAGTACACGACCCGCATTTCGACTACTGAAGCAATAGGAAGAGAGAGAAAAATTGTTAGGCAAAATATTGTAAGTTCGCCATTTTTTGGCATCCTCATCTCTCTTGGATCCGTTGTGGATGGATGTGACTGCTGTTCAACGGGAGCTTGTCGTTGTCTGAGTAGTTCCATCGGAGATCGTAGTTGTTTGGTAAGTTCCATCCGAGGTTGTCGTTGCCTGACCCATGGGTGTAACGATGGCCTGGCCATTGGAAGTAGTGGTGGTTTGGCCGTTTGATGTTGTTGTAGCAGTCAATCCGTTTGAAGTCTGTGACGATCTCGTGCTCGTGGCGAGGCTCTCAGGGGTTGCGGCATTGCCAAGAACGGTTACTGGCGTCTGGCTTGCTGCCGGATAAGTGCTTACGCCTGCGCTTCCTGCTGGAGACCGGGCAAACACATCCACAATGACCACGTTGCTGGGCTGGTTGTTCACGACAAAGTACAGCGTATGCCTTCCAGGCTGGTCGGCGTTGAAGTTCATGGTGTTGTAACCCTGGTTGAACTGATAAGTCTTGTACTTCGAACTGGTTGTGTCGGCCTGGATAATCTCATAGAAGCCCGCAGGCCCTCCCACTGGGGCATTGGCAACCAACTGCAGCCAGGTTCCAACTGGGGTTTTGAACTCAAAGTTTTAGGGAGAGACAGGCAAATAACGAAAGAACGTTAATGTCCTTGAAACCCTTTTAGATCACTTTCTGAAATTCGCCTGAATTATTTATACCGTTTATTTCAGCATATCTGACATCTTCTTTCCAATGTCAGCTCTTGCTTTCTGGGCATCGACTTTTGCATGCGATAACTTATTTTCAACATCAGACTTCGCCTTACTGGCGGCAGCCTTCAGGTCGGCTTTCGCGTAAGCTACTTTCTTCTCGGACCCACCATGCCCGAAATTGGCCTTGATCTTTTCCACATCAGCGTTTACATCAGCTCTTGCATGTGCCATCCTGTTCTCAATATCGGACATTGCTTTCTTAGTATCGGCTTTTGCCTTCCCTATCTGATTATATGTCATTTTTTATTCCTCTTTTTATAGATCTAAATCTAATAGAATATTATTGAATAAAAAGTTTTTGGTACCTAAACGTCAGAGAGAACGATCCCGCTTAATCACGAGCTTCAATTTATCCCATTCCGGGGTATCTTTTGTGGTGCTTTTCCTCTTTGGATAATAGTGTAGAGTCCCGAAACTATTTCGCACCTACTTAAGTTCCGAACTCTAAGTTCGGAATATGAAGTTGAATAAGCGAAAAATCCATTGGATAATTCGCGAAAAGAAGAATATTAGTCGACCCAAGAAGCCCTATGATTCAAAGGAAGTTCAGATTGTTATTTTGGCATATACTCTCTACAGATTTGGGGCACGGATGCTTGAGGTAGCGATAAGGAAGATTTATAAAACTTGCATCTCTCATAATCGTATCCACATGTATCTGAAAGCATCCGGCCTGGCTCAAGATGATCCTAACAAGAAGAAGCGACGCAAATGGGTTCGATATGAACGAAAACACAGCCTATCCGCGGGCCATATCGATTGGCATGAGTGGGATGGTGATTTCAAGCAACACCTCGAAAAATATGGTATAAAGCCAATTCTGATAGGAGCAAAGCATCCTCAGACAAATGGAAAACTGGAACAGGTTTTTGGAGAATATATGCGACATAGACACGCCTTTTCTTCATTCGAAGAGTTTATTGAGAGGTATTAACAATAGACCGCATGGAAGCCTGGAGTCGGCAAAATTTGTAGCGATGCCTCATGAATGAATTGCATGCCCGTTTTCAGGATTGGTGCCAATCAAAGAGAACTTGATATAAGGAAATATCATTGGACTGTGTCTTGATCTTAACGCTAAGGTCAGTGCTCTCGCAGACTCATCTTCTCTGGAAAATAGGGCCTGCCTTACATGGTGAATTCGATCTGCTGCCTCGGAGATTCTTGAATGCCATAGCTCCTGTGTTTGGGAATCGACTGCAAAGCCCGACCCGACAATTCCACGGCAGTTCCACGAATGGCATCTGCATATCATCTTCCATGGAAATGAACTGTAGAACAGGCTGTAATCAATGGTGATCTCTTCGTCTATCTGGATATCTTTAACGGCAATATCGCAGTAGAGGCCGTCAACGAATATGGAAAGAATATTGGCATCACAACTATGGTTAGCATCCCCCTCGGTTACAATCCAATTTCCAGATTCGTCTTCTACGCCAAACTTGTATATTTGCTGCTTTTCAAAATTAGATAAATACTGAAATTCTTTTTTGGAGACATATACATCATTATTGCTGTAATAAAATACTATAGTTCCTTTTGGTATTGCTTCTCCCGCAAAAATGCCATCTCCTTCTATGCAGCTGATATTTTTGGAAATCTTGGGCAGGTACACGACGAATCCTTATCCTAGGCTGATTTAGTTTATAATAGAGAGAAACAGAACTATATAAATATATTGCTTTTAGATAGTAGCGGTTTAGAAATTTCTAAATTATGATATGGCGCGAAATGGATATATAGTTAAATAAGGAGTTAGAACATATAGAGAAAGTCAAAATTGAAAGATCCTTTGCGATCTTCGGAATAGGATAAAGCCTTGAAGAGATATTGATGCATTTATTGGCGGAAGAGCTTGGACCCAGGCGACGGCTCAGACGAAATCTCTCTAAGGAGTTGCAGGTCCAATTGAGGTTAAGCGAGAGAAATGGCTGACCATTCACAATCTACCCGTACTTTAGGATTAGCTGAAAAGGCTAGATCTGCTGTAATGAGGTGGGTCCTGCCTTTTCGTTATTCTCTGGCTGCTGGAGCCTTGATTATTATCTCTTTTTACCTGACGACAGTGGCATTAAGCAATAATCAAGAGGCAAATACAAATTTTACGGATATTGCCTCATTTTTAATTGACGTCCTCGTTACTTTGGCTCTGTTTTATTGTTCCCTGTACTGCTATTTCCATGGAAAAAGGATCTACTTGGCCTGGCTGATTTTAGCATTAGCCAGGCTCGACTTCACCATTGCGGATGGTGTTTGGGCTTATACGGAAATCGTCCTCCACGAAAGTCCCTTTCCCTCTATGGCGGACTTTTTCTTTATAACAAACTACCCGCTGTTTCTATTCGGCGTCTTCCTCCTGCCCAGCATAAAATTCACCTCTCGCGAAAGGCTCAAGATGCTGCTAGATACGGGAATAGTGATGATTTCAGCGATTATTATATTCTGGAGTCTCATCATCGCCCCCTCCATCCAGGAATCCGGAGACACCGATGCTATCTCTCTCGCTCTTTCCATTGCATATCCTGTAGCGGATTTGGTTTTGCTCTTTGCGGTCCTGGAGTTGATTTTCAAGAAGATTTACGAGAAAGAACAGACTCCATTATTATTTCTTGTTGGCGGAATAATCATTCTGATAATAAGTGACGCCTTCTTCTTTCGCCTGACTGCAGTGGGGACATATGTTGCGGGAGGGCTATTGGATATGGGCTGGCCTACCGCATATATCCTGATCGGTCTTGCAGGCCTGTCTCAGGTCGATAGTATTCAAAGGGGCACATTTTACGAAATCGAAAATAAAAATCCGCGCTATGGGCAGATCAGCTGGCCGCTTTATCTGCCCTATTTATGTGCGGCAAGTGCATTTGCGTTGCTCATCTGGAGCCATGGTCATACTATTGGGTTATCCTTCGAATCGCTGTCTTGGGCCGTAGCTTTGATAATTGGATTGACCATAGTACGTCAGGTTCTGGCCCTGAATGAAAATTCTCAGCTCTATCATGAGGCACAGCAAGATATCGTTGAGCGCGAGCTTGCGCAACGGGAAGTCATACGCCTCAATGAAGATCTGGAGAAACGAGTTGCGGAGCGCACTATCCAGCTCGAGACGACCAACACAGATTTGCTTAACCAAATCCTGGTGCGCCAGATGGCTGAGGATGCTCTTAGAAACTCAGAGCGCAGGCTGAGTGATATCATCAACTTCTTGCCTGATGCCACCTTTGTCATAAACAGAGATGGCGTAGTAATTGCCTGGAACCGGGCAATAGAGAAAATGACAGGCATTAAGGCAGCTAACATCTTGGGAAAAGGCAACTATGAATATGCTCTGCCTTTCTACAAAGAGAGAAGGCCGATACTGGTAGATCTTGTCCTGAAACCCGAATTCGGTTTGAAAAAGGAATACGAGAGCATCAAATGGCAAGAAGACGGCACTTTAGTAGAGGACTCTTTTATCCACGATATGCAAGGAGAGCCAGTATATTTGCTGGGAAGTGCGGCAGTTCTTTGCGACTCAGAGGGAACGATCTATGGCGCTATCGCGTCCATGAAGGATATTACAGATCGAAAAAAGGCCGAAGAAGATCTGAAAAACGCTAGAGACAGGGCGGAATCGGCCACCAAGTCCAAGTCGAAATTTCTGGCCAATATGAGCCACGAGATCCGCACGCCCATGAACGCAGTCATAGGCATGACCGGCCTGCTCCTGGAGACGAAATTGACGCCGGAGCAGCGCGACTACCTTGAAATCATCCGAAACAGCGGAAGCGCCTTGCTTGCCGTTATCAACGACATTCTGGATTACTCCAAGATCGATGGAAATAAACTGGAGCTGGAGGTTCTGCCGTTTGATCTAATCGGCTTCATTGAGATCTCTATGGACCTGGTAGCTGCCAAGGCTGCAGAAAAAGGGCTGGAACTGACCTACTTTCTGGATGACGGCGTCCCCACGATGCTCAAAGGCGACGAGATACGTCTACGTCAGATTCTGCTCAATCTCCTGGGAAATGCGGTGAAGTTTACGGAAAAGGGCGAGGTGATGCTGTCCGTGAGCTCATCTCCGCTAGATGATGGGAAAGTAGAGCTTCATTTCGAGATTAAGGATACAGGAATCGGCATAACTCAAAAGAACCTGGGCAAGCTCTTTCAGTTCTTCACTCAAGTAGACTCTTCGACCACGAGACATTACGGTGGAACCGGCCTGGGTCTGGCCATAAGCCGCAAGCTGGTAGAGATGATGGGTGGTAATATCTGGGCCGAGAGTGAAAGGGGTGTAGGAAGTACCTTCCATTTCACCATTAGCTGTGCTGCTAGCGGCCAAGGATCGGTTTTAGCGTCTTCGGATCCGAACCTTGCAGGCAAGAGAGTGCAGATTGTAGAGGGCAACCAGTCTGTCCGAAATATGATCGCCAAAATCGTCCAATCCTGGGGAATGGAGATGACGGCTTTGGCTACAGGCGGGGAAGCGTTAGAAGATCTGGATAGAGCGGTCTATGATTTTGTGATTTTAGACGCAATCTTGCCAGATATAGACGGCCCTCTTCTGGCCAGGCAGATAAGCGCAAGAGAGCAGAGTAATCCATTTATTGTGATTATAAGCCACATGGGAAGCAAGGTGCAACGGGATGAGTCAGTCTCCGGCTGGCTGAGCAAGCCCCTCAAGCCACGCCAGCTCAAGAGTCTTCTGCTCAACCTGATCACGCCGAAAAACGATGCAACAACGGATGCCGAAGGTCTGCCCTTTTCTGAGCCGGAAAAAGGCGCTGATCTCACCATTCTTCTGGCAGAAGATAACCTAATAAACCAGAAAGTGGCCCTGAGCATGCTAAAACACCTGGGTTATCGAGCTGATGTGGCAATTAACGGCCTGGATGTCCTGGCGGCTCTGGAGAGAAAGCAGTATGATGTCATTTTAATGGATATACAGATGCCTGATATGGACGGTCTGGATGCCACACGCTTCATCCGAAAACAGAAGAGACTGGAAAAGCAGCCCTGCATCGTTGCCATTACGGCTTACGCTCTGGAGGGAGATCGGGAGGAATTCTTAAATGCGGGGATGAACGACTATCTCAGCAAACCAATCCAAATCGAGGAGCTAAGATTGGCCCTGACAAAGTGCAAAGGTGCCTCCCGCAAATGATCGATGATCATATCATCCTGTCCGCTTCTTTCTCCTCTTTATAGTTCTCCGGCAACGCGTTCATGTACTCCTTAATCATAACCGGAAAAGATCTGGACTCCATGAAGCGAAGGCCGAGCTGCTCAGCCCAGCGCTGAATGCCCAGGTCTTGAGAGATGACGGCAGCATCCAATTCTTTCGCCAATAGCAAAACATCGATATCCGGGCCGCTGTCCAGGATTCCATAACGAAGTGCGGCTCTATACTTTTCACGGAATTTTCGTATGATGCTGCCAACTATATCCCGTTCGATCTCGTCCTTCATATCCTTCAGTCCGGTGCCGTTTTCACTCAGTGAGATGCATCTGGAGACCGATTCCCATATGGCCTCCTCAGAGATATTCATTCCCTTGTTTATGCGGCTGCGCATATAGTCAACATATTCATAAAAGATCTTTGAAGGTACCTTGACTTTATACCTGTCCGGGCTCTTTTTTACCAGCCATGTATCGACCTTGCCCATAACCCGGGTTTCGCAATTATTATGCCTGGAGAAATCCTTGATCTCATTGTAGACGGAAGGATATGGGATATAGCAACTGATTCCCAGGTGAAGCCTTCCTTGGGCCACGCGATCTAGGATGGCGTTCATCCCTTCGCAGATATTGGTGGCGCCCTCGCTCTCCCAGGCCAGAGAGTCCGTGAGGGCTGTTGTATCCAGCACGAACCTTTGGCGCAACATCATTAGTAGGATGGATGAAGTGATATAAAATAGCTTCTAATGAAAAGCTAATAAATCCCTTTGCAGATAAGAATGCGTGAAAACTTCCAAGCCACTGATCTTCACTTTGGCCAGGATTGAGAACCTTATGCATCAGGTGAATTTTGATCCTAGCGAAATGAAAGGCAAAATCATTACTAACACATCCTATGTCAAAAAGGAACATCTCGATGAGACTCTGTCTGTCTTTTACGATGCCATCCATAGCGGCCTCGCGGTCTCGCCGATGATCGAGATATTGGAAGAAGAAAGATCGATAAAAATCAAGACCGCTTGCAGCCTTACCATTTGTGGCGTTCTCCTCAAGCATGGCATACCGGTGCATCCCAAAGGGGGCGGCCTGATCGAAGTGGTAGAGCGCGAGCCCATCAGGTTCACAGACATGCTCATGTATTGGGCCACGACCATCGATCCCATAGACATTCTCACCGCCCAGGGGCTGATGGATATTGCAGGAATGATGCGCACAGGAACCGGGCGGATCCTGGGCAATCTTCATGAGGCTCCCATGCTCGCCAGAGACAGAATCGAGGGGGTACTCGAACTTCTGGCCTCCGGAGGGTTCACCGGTGTCCTTGAGCTGGGGGAGCCGAATATGAATGTCCTCGGCGTCTCTGTGGAGCGAGATCATGTGGGAATAGCTCTCGTGGGAGGCACGAATCTGGTAGCAGCTGCCCGGGAATGCAACATTGACGTGGAGCATGAATCAATCAGCGACTTGACGGATGTTTCAAAAATGAAGCATATAGAGGAGCTGATTTAAGAGCAAAACCCCGGGTGGCCCGGGACTACGGAGAAAGCGATATTCTTATACAACCAGGACTATCTAACTTTTCGTGACCAATTCCGTCAAGAATCGCGAGATTGCCGCCATTCTTTATGAGATGGCGGAGTTGCTGGAGCTTCATGCTGAGAACCGCTTCAAGATCATAGCCTTCAGTAAAGCTGCGAGGGCCATTGAATCTCTGAAGGAGGACATCGTCCAGGTCTGCCGGGAAAAGAGATTGCAGTCTATTCCCGGTGTGGGAAAAGCCATCGCCCAGAAGGTCGAAGAGTATCTACGCACCGGCCGGATCCAATCCCATCAGGAGCTTCTGGCACAAACGCCATCAGGCCAGGCCGAGCTTCTTAAGATCTCGGGGCTGGGACCCAAGACTATCAACATGTTGCATGAGAAGCTGAATATATCCAACCTGGATGATCTCGAAAAGGCAGCAACGGAACACAGCATCCGCAGGCTTCCCAGGATGGGAGAGACTCGCGAGAAGAATATTCTGAGGTCCATTGAGAGATACAAAAAGAGAAGCCAACGTATTCTCTACAGCACAGCTGAACCCATTGTCAATGAGATTCTGACCTATCTCGGAGGGATAGCAGGTCTGGAGCACATCACCGCGGCAGGCAGCTTTCGCCGGGGGAAGGAGACTGTGGGCGACATCGATATCCTTGCTACGGCTACGAGTCCCGAGGAGGTCGTGGCAAGTTTCGTCTGTATGCCCATGGTCGAGGAGGTGCTGGCCAATGGCCCCACCAAAGCCAGCGTCATCGTGCAAGAGACGATTCAAGTTGACCTGAGAATCGTGGAGCATAGGTCCTATGGCACCGTGCTGCAATATTTTACAGGCTCAAAGGATCATAATGTGAGAATGCGCCAGTTAGCTCTTGGTCGCGGTTATTCCCTGAGTGAGTACTCTTTGACGCGTCTGGCTGACAGTCAGGATCTGTTCTATGAGACGGAGGAGGAAGTTTACGCTGCCCTGGGTCTGCAGTACATTCCTCCGGAGATGAGGGAGGAGAATGGAGAGATCGAGGCGGCATTGCAGGGACGTCTTCCCAGCATCGTCGAACTGAAGGACTTGCGAGGCGATCTGCATGTTCACAGCAGCTGGTCGGACGGCCGGGCATCCGTTCAGGAGATGGCGGAGGCTGCCCTGGTATTGGGCTACGAGTATATCGCTATTTGTGATCATTCGCCTTCGATCGGCATCGCCGGCGGCCTTGTGCCCGAAAAGCTGGAGCAGAAGATCGAGGCTGTAGCTGCTGCAAACGAGGCTCTGGAGGGGATCACAATTCTGGTGGGGACAGAGGTGGATATAAAAGCCGATGGTGCACTGGACTATCCTGATGAGCTCCTGGCCAGGTGCAACGTAGTTGTGGCCTCGGTGCACATGGGCCAGCAGCAGACAGAGCGAGCCATAACAGGAAGGCTGATCTCGGCCATAGAAAATAAGAATGTAGACATCATCGGACACCCCACAGGAAGGATCATCAACCAGCGCGAACCGTACGACCTCGATCTTCAGGCAGTTCTGGAAGCGGCCGCAAGAACCGGGACGGCTTTGGAGATTAATGCTTACCCTGGTCGCCTGGACCTGAATGATATCAATGCCAGAGCGGCAAAGGATATGGGCGTCCGGATGAGCATCAACACCGATGCTCACGATCCCAAGATGCTCTTAAACATGAAGTACGGCGTGAATGTTGCCAGACGAGCATGGCTCGAGAAGAAGGACCTGCTCAACGCTATGAGTCTGCATGAGCTGATGAATACGCTCAAAAGCCGGCAATAGATAATGCAATAGCACTCACTGGAGAATTAAAAATATGTCAGAAGCGAAAGAGTTAAAGCACGAGCATAAAGGCAGGTCGAGCAGGGAGATGCTGGATGCCAGGAAAATCCTAAAAGATATTGGCCTTAAAAGCGGCGATCAATTCCTTGATGCAGGCTGCGGCGACGGATATTTCTCCATTGCAGCCGCAGAGGTTGTGGGCCTTGGAGGGCGGGTTTATGCCTTTGACGTTGATGGTGATGGCATCGGACGGCTGCAAAAAGAGATAGCTGAGAAAAAAATGGCCAACATCGAGGCATGGGTCGCAGATGTCTCCAGGTCGCTTCCTCTGGCGGATGAAAGCGTAGACGTAGTTTTCATTTCCAATGTGCTCCATGGCCTGGTCGTCAATGATGAATGGGAAAGAGCCTTGAAGGAGGTTGCCAGAGTAACGCGTCATCATGGGATGTTAGCGATTGTGGAGTTTAAAAAAATTGAGACCCCCATGGGTCCGCCCCTTTCCATAAGGCTCAGCCCGGAGGATGTAGAAGCGCTGGCGAAAGGCTACTGTTTCTCAAAAGTTGCCGTCAATGAAGCAGGCCCGTATCATTACAGCCTAATTCTCGAAAAAAGGTGAAATTGCATTTCCAACAGAATTTCCCTAGGTCGAGATCTCTGTCCCTCTGCTTCGTTGTTCTTTTGCCACAGCTCTGGGTCTGAAAAGCTTATTAATCAGGGCCGATGAAGCATAAACCATGAGAATTAACAACCAAGCCAAGGTCGGCCTGGTAACCATCGCCTGCCTCGTATCTCAAGGATACATCTTCTCTTATTATTTAAGAGTGGAGCCCCACCCAATATTGTCCTTTGTGCCTCTCCTTCCCTACGTGGCCTACGTCTATGCACGCAACAGAAGAACATGGTACTTCAATAAGCCACTCTACTGGATGGCGGCAATTGCGGCACTGACTGCACTGGATATATTGCCCTTTTTAACCGGGGTTCTGCATTAGCTATGCATTTGCCGATGGATGGGTCATTTAAATCGAGCTCTATCTTGAGGGGAGGAGTGTACGGAAAATTTTGAAAATATCTAACCGGCAGGCTCGCCCACCGGCCGGTATCATCAATAACCCATCATAGTTGCAGCTACTACCAGGACAAAAAATAACCCTGCCGCGATGACAACAAGGTTCCTGACCTCCAAATGCATTATATCGTGATTGGAATGCTTTGGCCTGTTCTTCATTAATTCTCCGGCTGACTTTTCGTATTGAATCATTGCATCGCTTTTCACTACCATTTAGCTCACACACCCTTTAATGGCCAAATACCTTTTTGGCATAAACTCCAATTTCGTAAAAAGCATATTTAAAAATATCGGTCATTTGAGTAATAAGCTAATTATCCAAAATTGTTATATAACGGAGAAGCAAAAAGAGTCTCATCCACAATTTTTCCAAAGCAACAAAATTTTAACAGTACATTTCTAAGCATCGATTTGATATTCCTTAATGACGGATAATAGCAACTGATAATGATGGACAGACATAGTTGGACAGAGATCCAGGAAGAGCTGAATCAACTCTCTGAACTGCACGAAAAAGGAGCCGCTGATCCAGGGAAATGCCGGGAGTTCAACTCGCGCTCTGCGCTCTTTTTGCAGCATCTGGAAGAGCTGGAAGCCTTTGACATAGCGGATAGAGTAATGGATCTTCTGGCTGGCTGCAGTCCTAAGGATTTTTCTCCCTGCGACAATCGCCTGAGCACCAAAGGAACTCTTGAAAGACTGCAAAATAGAATTCGAGATAAAGTGGAAAAGGCCGATCGATAAGCCATTTATGATTGATACGACTTCTAATTTCTATACTTCATATATAATCCCACAGCTGCAATGAGTGTTATAAAGGAGATTGCATTGGAGACGATGAGAATATTATCCTGAATATGCAGACCGTAGAGCAGCCAGAGGAAGATGCCCAAACAGAACTGCAGAAGCATAAGGAGGCTTACATCTGCCACCGACCGGGTACGGTAGATCTTGAGGATCTGGGGCACGAAGCCGAACATGGTCAAAATGGCAGCGCCCCAGCCGATTAATTCCCATTGCATCAGTTCTTCACAAAGACTTAATGGTATATTATATTAGCCCATTAACTCGCAGGCTTTGGCCTAATCAGCCGGTGGATCCTTTTTAATGAAGATGAACCGCTCTAGTCCAGCAGTATCAGTCCAAAGAGTTCCACCAATTCCTTGCAGTCTCCAAGTACTTTGGGCTTGTATCCGGCATTCTGAAGGGTCTTGAAGACATCGATGCCGCAGGCCTCCATGGAGGGGCGCATGATCTCCTTATTTCTGCATTTTACGCTGTCAAGATCATAGATGGGAAGATCTTTTTTCTGCATATCCTCGATGATGCAGGTCTCGCAAAAGACGCAGGGCATGGCATTCATTCCAAAGGCCTTGTAGAAGCCCGCCAGGAAAGCAGTTCTCTCCAGCTCGGATACAGTCTTATGCATCTTGGCCACGGAATTGCTGAGAGCTCGAACTGCAGTTTTAGGCGGAAGCTTCTGATCCGGTTTGGCCTCGAAACGGGCCAGGACCGCATGCCGGTATTCGGTTAGGATATTCCTTGTTTCCTCGGGGGTGGGGCTGTAGGGAGGGCAGCAAAGATGCTTTCCATAGTTGCTGCAGCCGTATTTGCATTTCAGCCGCACCCAATCGGCTACAACTATTATCTCTGTGGGGATGAGCCGCAGGTCATCATGGACGGTCTTCATCTCTGAGAGGAGGCTATCAAGGTCTTTTGTCATCATGACCATCTTCCATAAACGTTAATTAACATAAGCGCTTCGAAAATATATATCTTCGTGGCTGGCCTGAAAGCCGGACCAATCCTCTAAGAGCTGACGGACTCCCCTGCCACACCAATGTCTTCCACCCAGAGCATTCGACGAAACAGGGAACCGTTCTGAAGAGCCAGGAAAAATCTTCTATCTGCAGTGACCATGTTCGAATCCAGCGCTTCGGCTAGAGCGAGGTAGAGGCAGTCGTAGATGCTGCTTCTTGTCTCCAGAGCTATCTCAAAAGCCTTCTCCCGCAAAGCTGCTGACGGGTAGGATTGAATCGGTATGGACCTGATCTCATCATCCATTTCGAGTGCTTCTTTGATGGATAGCTCTCGACGTCGAGTTCTCTTACATAGCAGGCTTTTCATCTCCAGAAAAAAGAAATCAGGAACGCTAATCTCAAAATGATTGTCCAGGAGATTTAAAGCTTCCATAGAGTGTTCTTCCTGGAAGAACCACTTTGCTGCTACGCTGGCATCGATTACGATTATCATCTATCTCTGTCCTCGTGAATCAGCTCCAGGCTTTCAACAAATTCCCTTCCCTGCAGTTTTTTACGCCTCTCCATTACTATCTGGCGAGCTTGAGCCATGTCCACCCTGGCAGTTTGCTCAAGGATAAGCCTGACCTCTGCCTCCAGAGAACGTTCATTGGTTCTGGCACGGGCTTTCAACCGGTCAACGATCGCGTCGTCAAGATTTCGCACAATGATCTGAGCCATAATACCTCTTCGATATCAAATTTGCAGCCATCATGATAGCATAATGATAGCATATTGGTATATACACCTTTGGCCGGGATATACAAAAGCAATAACCCTTGGATTTGCTAAAGCCAAAGAATTAGCTCTCAACGAATGTCGTCATTTTCCTTTTGACAAGCCCCTTCAGGCTTTCTTTTGCAAAGGCCCCGAATATTTCATTAGAACGTCTTCCAGTGCCTTCTTTTGTACCGGTTTGCTGATGTAGTCGTCCATGCCGGCTTTAAGACATTTCTCGCGGTCTCCCTCCAGAGCGTAGGCTGTGATGGCGATAATCTTGGGCCCGTTCTCAGGCCAGATCTTTCGTATCTCCCGGGTGGCAGTGATCCCATCCATCTCGGGCATCCTGATATCCATCAGCACCAGATCGTAATCCTGGCGTTCGAGCGCCTGAAGCACTTCCCGACCATCGGCCACAGCATCCGGTTTGTAGCCCAATCTTTTTAGCATCTCCACGAGCACCTTTTGGTTCGACGGGTTGTCTTCGGCCACGAGTAACCGCAAAGATTTGCGTTGGGGATTTACCTCAATGGTTGCGTCCTTCTTTGTTTCGCCAAAATCCCCGCGTTTACCGGGAACAATAACGGCCTGGATTGTGAAGCTGAATGTCGAACCCTGACCCGGAACGCTCTCTGCCCAAATCTTCCCGCCCATCAGTTTTACAAGCTGCTTGGATATGGCCAATCCCAGACCTACACCATCACGCTTGCGGCTAATAGTGCGTTCAACCTGATTGAATGGCTCAAAAATCTCGTCGATCTTGTCCTGAGGTATCCCGATGCCTGTGTCCGTAATCCTGAAGAGGATCTGGCGCCCGTTATCGTCGGCTTTTGAGGAGACCGTCAAAGATACGTCTCCGATGTCCGTGAACTTTACGGCGTTGGCGAGCAGGTTGACCAGGATCTGTCTGAGCCGGCCATGGTCTCCGATGATGGTTTTCGGTGTGCCGCACTTGATGGTGCTGGACAAATTCAGACATCTATCGCTGGCCTGGACCGCCACCAGATCCAGGGACTCATCGATGCACTGCTTGAGGCTGAACTGCTGATGTTCCAGTTCCATCTCCTTTTCCATCCTGGAGAAATCCAGGATATCGTTGATTATGGCCAGGAGAGCTTCGCCTCCCTCCCTGATGCCTTCAATGAACTCCTTCTGCTCGGAATTCAAGGCGTCGTCCAGTAGGAGGCTGGTGAAGCCTATCACCGCGTTCATGGGCGTGCGCAGCTCGTGGCTCATGTTCGCCAGGAACGCTGCCTTGGTCTCGGTCGCAGCCTCTGCAGCCTCTTTGGCCAAAACCAGTTCTGCATTCCTTTCGTCGATCTCCTCTTCCATACGCTTGCGCTCGGTGATATCGATGGCTGCCATCCTGAAGCCGTGGCCAATTCCGTCCCGGATCGCACGCGCCTCAATCAACACCCAGAATTGAGCTTGAGCTTTCCCATTCCTTTCCCTGCCATTCAGCGGGAACACTGCTGTCTGCTTTTCATCCGAGTCCATTACACGTCTGCACAAGGCATTGAACTCCTGAAGGCTGCCCCGGGCGAGATGGGCCTGGAACTGGTGGTTCACCAGGTGCGCTCGCTCTGTTCCCAGTAGAGAAGCGCCGGTGAGATTTGCATCTCGAATCTGTCCTGACGATTCAAGGGTGAAGTAGCCTATGGGCGCAAACTCGTAGAGGTCACGGTACTTCTTCTCAGATGCAATAAGCTCCGACTGCAACCGCATAAGCTCCTCATTTTGCATCTCCAGTTCTATCTGGTGGACCTCGAGCTCATGGCAGAGCGCCCTCACATCTACCTCAGAGAGAGAGTTAGATCGTCCCTTCTCTTGTACCTTAATCTCGGCATGCTGCCTCAGACCAGAAGTTACCATTTTATCGTTTTGCAAGCCTAACCCCGATTTGCCAACCACTTCTTCAATAACTGCATTCAAGCAGCTATACTTTGTTACAATGTGTAGTATTGTTTTCGAAGTATATCATTCTATCCTTACATCTACTGTCTACGCTCTCATGAAGCTCTAATCATACAATGGTGCAAAACTCTCATAAACTCATTAAGCGCCTCCTCTGGCACTAACGGCTCATTTTCTAAGAGAGGGTCATCAGGAGACAAAAAATAGGAAGCTTTTGCGAAAAAAAGAGCAAAAAAAAAGTGGATACGGGTTTATGGAGCGGTCATGCCTTCGCTGTCGGTATAGATTGGCTTCCCATCGGGACCATATTTGCTAATAGGCATACCAGGCGCGTTACTGCCAACGCCAACCCAGGTATAATATGACGATGCAGGCATGTCATAGATTCTCTTGCCCTCATCCAGGTCTCCCACGACCCTGGTGGTATTATTCCAGCTTCCATCTATGGAATGAACGGGCTTGCTTGTGTAGGTTGAAGCTGCTGTGGCTGTTCCGTAGGGTTTCAGCCAGAACTTGTCGATAACTGTCTGGTTGCCTGCGAAGACAGATGATAGTCCCTGATCGAATGCGTTCACCTGGTTATTGTACTGCTGCGCCATGCTGGGATCAAAGGGAGCTGCTCCCAGAAGCTTTGCAATTGTCATGCCAGCCTGCAGGCCTGCTTGCACGCCTTGCTGGTAATCGGTCAGCTCTCCCATAGCAGGAACCACTGCCAAAGATAGCAAAGCTATCATAATAAACATTTTAGCGAATTTCATAAAGTCACACTCCAATATTTGATTATGATTTGATTTTCACCGGCCCTGAGCCGTTATCAGCTCCAGGGCTTGTTCGAGTTAAATACAGGTGGCAGAGCATAGTTTCCCCACCAGTCGTTAGACGAATAGAAGGGAGATACGCTTCCATATTGCGGTGTATCGCTGCTGGCGCCTCTTTCGACATAGACCGGCCTTCCTGTATAGGGATCCACGTAGAACGATTTTGTCACTCCCGTGTTGGAATCTATGTAGGAGTAGAGCGGATATCCTGTATAGGGATCAACCTGCGTCTCTCCCATCCAGCCGTTAGTCAAGTTCAGCGACTTCCAATAGTAATATGGATCAGCTACGAGTTTTCCATTCTGAACCATGCTTCCTTTGGGCGCGCTTCCCCAATTCCACAAGCTATTACCGCCCGCCGTAGTTGATTGAGCCGCAGCCGGTTGAGACTTGGAGGCATTGAGGCTACTTATCACGCTTCTGCCGTAATCTCCACCCACACTCTGGAAATGACTCGTGCTTTGGGCAAATCCGCCCGCCGCCAAGAGACATGCTATTAGTAATGCAACTACTGCCAATGCAGTCTTCATACTGACCCCACCGAAGCTACATCAGAGCTTTGCAATAAAAGGCTTTCGTTTGTCCGGGCTTTGCACTTAAAGTCTCTTTTTGACCTGACTTTAGGTGTGCAAGTCTCATACATAGGTGCAGAGTTAATTTAGTCTAATACGAGAAACGAAAAACTCTCAAAGTAATATAGGAATACCAAGCGTAGGAATAGCGTGAAATAGTCTAATCTATCTTCGTATATAATTTTTTAATTTTTCTAATCACGTCTTTGCATTCTTCTATGTGATAATAGGCATATGGCTTATCGAAGTTTGTCCTGCTTAATTTATAGTCAGCGTTTTTTCGTTTCTTAAAAAGATCTTCTAGTTTGGTCCCTAAGGTCCAATTATCGCTTTTTACTGCTTCGATTACTTCCTTGTGCGTGGTATTTTCGCTAAAATCGAGAAGCTTTCTCGCGATATGGAATACCCCATAATATGCACGGCTCGTTGAGCATCTATAACTTATTTCATCATCATTGTCGATTATTCCTTCTGCAAATCTTAGAAAATCTGTGCCTTCTACTGGCATATATTACCATCCGGAGCAAAAGAAATATTAATAAATTTATAGAGTCTAAGGGCTTCTTCTAGAGGGAACCTAGGATTTCTTCTGAGAGAATCCAAATAGTTCCCAACTTCCGATCCTATATCATCCCATAAATCAAGTATGTGTTGATAATCCATCCCCTCAATTCCAACAATGATATTAGCACGCCTCCAATTCGGAAGATCTTGATCGACATCTAAAGCTACGCCGACACTATAGAAGTGGCCAATATTGTCAAGAGATTCATCTACTAAATTAAATATGCTATTTAATACATATTTAAAATACACATCATGGGATCGAAGTTCTTCGATTTCTGAACTAACGCTCAGTTTCGCCCTAAATGTTTCAGAAATCGCAGGTGCTGCAAACATTGTAGATTCCTCGCTATTACCCTCGGTGATACTTTTGGTCACGCCGAATGTGAATGGTGTCGGTCGGATTGCCAGATCATTTATAATTATGAGAGTTTGTCTATCCTCCCATCCTTGATCCACCGTTGCATTTTCTAAGGCGATAGTTTCTCTACTTGTTGTGGCAGGGTCGCTTTTCCTATTATCCCATGAAATCATACGCTATCGTACCTTTTCTTGTCGTCTAATAGAACTCGTTCTTCGCAGTTCCTTATCCGATCATTAAGTAATATCACAAGGTCTTTTGCGAATTGCGCATTTATTACTATTCCAAATTTAACGTCTCTGGTATAGAAATTGCTTTCCTGAAGATTCAAGAGCGTTGCTTTTCCACCTTCGCCTACTGTTGCCGATTGTTCATTAGGCATATCCTTAAACTCAAGATGAAACTCACACACGATTTCTCCGCGTGGTGTTATATTACTCATTGCGCCATTGACGAACTCTAACCTATAATCAGGCGATTTCTTTGAAATAAGTTTTACTTGTTTTGGCTCAGTACATGCAACGATTTTGTCCATAGACCCTTCCCCTGCCTCGCCATTCATGTAGAGTCTTATTAGATATGTCCATCCTATAAAGACCTTACTTTAGGTGCAAACGCGAGTTTAGATGCAAAGCTGTTTTGTCCGGAGCCGTTCCTCTCAAGCTCCCGGCAATTTTTCCCAATTCCCTTCCAAATTCATTCTGCAATGCAAATCAAAATTACAGACTCTGGGCCCAGGGATCGTTCGAACCGGGGACCGAAGGCATTGTTGTGCCATCTGTATTGGCATTTGTTCCATAATTTGTTCCGGCGTTCGAGGCTGCGCCGGCTCCTGCCGGAGGCGTAAAGCTGGCATCGAATGGGATACCGGTTTCAGGATTGAAATAGACATAAACCGTTTTTTTGCTGGTAGAATCTAGATAGGAGTAATAGGACTGACCGGTATTCGGGTCCACATAAGTTCTAACCGGTGCGCCTGTAACCGAATCTGTGTAAGAGTAAGCAGAAGTGGTGCCATATTGGTCCACTAATGAATCACCCAGCCAGTTGTTGTTGATAACGTTAAGCTTCCTCATTGCGTATCTGGGATCGCCGACAAGACTTCCATCAAGAATGGAGGATCCCTTAGGCGAGCTACCCCAGCTCCAGAGGCTACTATTATTGTTGGCGGCAGACGGCACCGGATTCGTGGTTTTAAGGGTCCCTATTAAGGTCTTTCCATAGTCTTCACCAACACTTTGGAAATGGTTCGAGCTCGAGCTTGAGCTTTGGGCAAAACCGCCCGCGGCCATAAGGCATGCTATCAGCAATGCCATTAATGCAAATACAATCTTCATACTGACCCCACTGGGGACAAAACTGGTGCAGGGCGATAAAAGACTTTCGCGCGAACGGCACCGGTCGCTCCCGACCATTTCCGACTGCCAGCGGAAACAAATTATCGGTTCCTCGCTGTATCGAGTGGGTAATAGATCATAGAGCCCTCTGTGAGTCCTCCGTGCGCTCTGTGCCTCTGTGGTGGTAGTTCGTGACCATTGGTCATAAACCAGTGGCTAACGACGTTTCAACCACAGAGACACAAAGTTCACAGAGTACGCACGGAGACGAACTACCAACTGAAAAACCAAAATAGCCTGAGGTTAGCCACCGGAATGGCGAAGAGCCAAATTATCTATGCCCCCGTCTACGAACAGGTCTACAGTCTACATTCTCGTCCAGGGACCATTCGGGTTCGTATCCAATTGCTGAGCCAAACCATTCATTATCGAATTTATGGTATTGATAGGAATATCGCCGGAACTGATATCATTCCCCGTTGTGGGATCTGTATAAGCATACACCATCTCCCCTGTCTTGGCATCTCGATATGAATTGTATGAAAAGATGGGTCGTCCTGAATTGGGATCAAGATAAGTATAGGTCGTTTTACCGGTCAAGGGATCCAGATAAATTTGAACCGGGAAGCCCGTGGCTGGATCGGTATAGGTATCACCCAGCCAATTGCTGGATAGATTCAACAGCGGCCTGAGGTAGTAGGGATCCGTCTGAAGCTTGCCGTTTTCGATCTTGCTTCCCTTGGGCGCTTTCCCCCAGTTCCATAAGTCGCTGCCGTTGCCCGGGCTCTCCTGCATGGGTTGAGAAATCTGGGCCTTGTTGCTGGTTATCCAGGTCCTGGCGAATTCGCCACTCACGCTCTGGAAGCTGGGGGCAACGCTCTGGGCACTGCAGGTTGTTGTGATAATGCACAGTAAGCATGAAACCGTCAATAGTGCCATCACGACAGAAACAAATCTCATCCTCATACCCCCAGAACCAAATGGATGATAACCGAACGGATTTAAAAGCCTTTGGAAAACTATTCGATCTTCCTGGCAGCAACCTCGATGGCCCGGATGACGCTGTCTTTGGGTATGATGGTCGCCACGGGAATGGAGAGCAGCTTTTCCACTGTGGGACTGACTATTGGAGCGCAGACCAGTGCCGAGGCCCCATCTCTTTCCGCTCTTACGGCGGCGATGATCGCCTCCTCGATGGTCGTTGCCGAATACTCTCGAAGAGTCAGCATCTTGTCTCCGATCTTCATCTTCTTCTCGCTGATTTTGTCCAGTACCGGCCGGGCGGCTATGATGGCGATGAAGTTTCCCTCTGAGCCTTCCAGCTTGCGAATGGTCTTCACAATCAAACGCAAAGTGGTGATATTCGGCTCCCTGTGGCCGGAAAGGATCTTGTAGAGCGTGCTTTGCGGTATTTCCGAGGCCTTGGAGAACTCCCTGGCAGAAAGCCCCAGCTCCCCGAAAACTTCCTTTAAAGCCTCTCGCAGGCTCTCATCCGATTGGAAGGCAGCCCTCATCACTCTCTCCACATTTGGCATACTGTTGGACAATGCAAGGGCCGATATTTCTACTTTTGGCTCCGGAGAGCGAAGTACTAATATCGATCTTGGTCATAATTAGACCTCAACGTACTCTGGAAACGATTATTTTGTACAATAAGGGCAAGATTCATCCGAAAATAGAAAACGTTATATTCTCCATTCGGAGAAGCTTCCTTCATGGGCGAATATCTGGTCAGATGCGTGAGCGATGGATCAGTGCAGCCTCCTTACTCACTGAGCTGTCCGCACGACAATTCGCTTTTGCGCGCTGAATATAAGGCCCGTCAGCTTGGGCTGTTGGATCTGCCCGGTATTTGGCGATTCCTTGACTGGCTCCCTGTGACCGGAATCATAGCCGAAGCGGACGGCAAGTCCGTGACCTATAAGAGCCGCGGCCTGGCAGAGGAATTGAATCTGCAGAACCTCTACATCAGCTTCAATGGCTACTGGCCGGAGCAGGGTGCCAGGATGCCCACCTGCAGCTTCAAGGATCTGGAGGCTGCGACGACTTTAGAGAGGCTTCTGGAGCAGGGTGGTTCATCCACGCTGGTGGTGGCCTCGGCCGGGAACACAGCCCGCGCTTTTGCCCATGTCGCATCACTCACAGGCCAGCCACTGGTCTTATTTGTTCCGGAAAGGGCACTCGAAAGAATATGGACGACTGTGCCACCGGCAAACTTGACGCTCATTGCCGTTCAAGGCGACTACTACAATGCCATCCAGGTGGCGGAAAAGGTGCAAACCAGACCCGGATTCACGCCGGAGGGAGGAGCGAGGAATATCGCCCGGCGGGACGGCATGGGCACGGTTATGCTCGACGCCGCCACAACATTGGGGCGCTTACCCCGGCATTACTTCCAGGCGGTGGGAAGCGGCACGGGAGGCATATCCGCCTGGGAAGCCAGCCTGCGGCTCAAGGATGACGGTCGGTTTGGGTCGAACCTCCCCAGGCTTCACCTGGCCCAGAACATCCCCAATGCCCCCATCTACTATGCCTGGAAGGGGCAGGAACCCTCGCCCACGCAAGCGAATATGTTCGATGACGTGCTCTTCAACCGCAAACCGCCTTTCAGCATTCCGGGAGGTGTCAAAGACGCACTGGAGGCAACGAAAGGCGAGGTCTACGGCATTACGGACAGCGAGGCCTGCGTTGCCAAAAAGCTCTTTGAGCAGTCGGAGGAGATCGACATTCTCAATGCTCCAGGCGTTGCCGTAGCGGCTCTTAGCCGGGCGATAGATGCCGGCGCAGTTTCGCCTGACGATATCATACTTCTCAATATAACCGGCGGAGGCGTGGCGAGGATCAAAGAGGATTATCCCCGATATATGTTGCAGCCGGATGTTACCATCTCCCGCTGGGAGGAAGCAGTGCAATTTCTGGAGGACAGATCATGAGCCAGACGATGATTGAAATAGCGAATCGAACAACGAACCAGACAATCGAGCAAACAACCATTCAGACGGTTGATGAATTGGAGAGCCAGACAATCAGCCATGTTGCTTCTGCAGATAGCCATGCAGCAAACAGGACCACCTATCCTGCCACCGGGCCTCTGAGGTTGACAATTCAGGGCGGCGTGGACAAGTCCGGCCACAGTGATGCAGTATCCAGAATCGAGATCTCCCGGGGTGAGATAATAGGAATAGTAGGGCCGACGGGATCAGGCAAGAGCACTCTTATCGCCGACATTGAGCAGTTTGCTCTCGGTGACACGCCTTCCGGCCGCAGGATACTGATAAATGGTTCGGCCCCGGGGACGGCGCAACGCTATGACCCGAGAAAGAAGCTGGTAGCGCAGCTCTCCCAGAATATGCATTTTCTGGCGGACATGTACGTAGGGGAGTTCCTGAGGATGCATGCCAAATCCCGAGGAAAGGACCCAGGATTGGCAGAGAAGGTCATAGAGCTTGCCAATACCTTGACGGGTGAACCCATTAACCCGGATTATCAGCTCACCATCCTGAGCGGCGGCCAGTCGCGGGCTCTGATGGTGGCGGATATTGCCGTCATAAGCGACTCGCCCATTGTGCTCATCGACGAGATCGAGAACGCCGGAATAAAAAAGCAAGAGGCACTGCGCCTCTTATCAGGAGAGGGCAAGATCGTGGTAGTTGTAACTCATGATCCCATGCTGGCCCTCATGGCCACGCGCCGCATTGTGATGAAGAACGGAGGCATGACCAAGGTCATAAGCACCAGCGCCGAGGAGAATCGAATCTTCAAGGACATCGAAAGGGTGGACGGCTGGCTCATGGGCCTGCGAGAGACCATCCGCCAGGGTGAGGTAGTAGCTTGAAGATGGTGGTAGTGGCCGGGACTCCCGGGTCGGGCAAGACCTCGGTGCTTATGCATGCCGTAAAGGATCTGATCCGGGAGGGAGCCAAACCGGCGCTGGTTAAGATCGACTGCATGTGGACTGAGGATGATGTCCGGTTCAAGAGGCTCGGACTTCCCGTTGCGGTCGGCCTCTCCAAGGACATGTGTCCCGATCACTATGCCATCTATAACGTGGATGAGATGCTCGCATGGGCTGCAGCTCAGGGAGCGAACATTCTGCTCAACGAGACGGCAGGGCTATGCCTCCGCTGTGCGCCTTATCCGGATAAGGCTCTGGCCATCTGCGTGATCGATGTGACTACCGGCCCCAACAGCCCTCTGAAGGTCGGGCCGCTGCTCACCACTGCGGACGCTGCGGTCATGACCAAAGGGGACCTCGTATCCCAGGCGGAGAGGGAGGTCTTTCGGGAACGCATCCTGGAGGCCAATCCGGGATGCCGCATAATCGAAGCCAACGGCCTTACCGGAAAGGGCTCGGCAGAGCTGGCAGAATTGATGATGAGCTGGCCCGACATCGCAGGCGAGATGATGCTGCGGCACAACCCACCGCTCGCCATCTGCACACTATGCACTGGTGAGCTGAGGGTCTCCAAGGAGCACCACCGGGGCATGCTGCGCCATCTGGATGGCTTCATGGAGTACACAGGCGAGTGAGGATGAAGTCTATGGTTACGGAATATAACCACAGAGGCACAGAGCGCACAGAGACGAACGGACGGAGGAGTACGATTATCCCGGAAACAATTTTCTAGGCGTTTTAAGTTATTGATGAGGAGATAAAAAACATGTTGCAGATCGAGAAGCTGTTGCCGGGCTACAATTGCGGAGAGTGCGGCCTTTCCAGCTGTCGGGAGTTCGCCGCCGCACTGGTGGACGTGGCAGGCCTGGACAGGTGCAATATTCTAAAACAGGAGCGGTTCCGAGGCCGGGCGGAGCAGATTGCTGAGCTCTTGGCCAGCCCGGAAAGCCGGGAGGAGATCATCGGAATTCTGGATGGGCTGCATGCGGACTTTGCGCTGGCTCCACTACCGGGCGAGCCCTCCTGCCGGGAGGACCTGCATCCCTTCAATCCAGATGTGTTTCTCAAAGAGGGCGACATCTTCCGCTACCGGCCGCTGGGCTGCCCGATCACCCATTTTGCCAGGGTCCTCAAATCCTGCCAGGGGATCGTTACCGTTCATCTGGTCGGGCCGGTGCATCTGCTGCAGGGGTTGCCTGCGCCTGAGGATATCGGCCTGTGCATGGTATTAGCCTTTGAGGGCACGATCAGCAGGGGCAAGAGGCCTGATGTGGGGGAGACCGTGCGCTTCCTGCCCGAGCATTGCATGATGCAGAAGGTGCACTCGGGAGTGGTGGTGCACTCCGAGGGAGCACGGGTGAGGATCGAGGGGATCGATCTGAAGGTGTGGTAGAAGGATAGCGGAATTTAGATATATACAATTCCAAGCATGATGATTCATTGAACTTTCACTCACTTCATAGGATGCAGAAATGGTTTACTGCGCATTAGGGTGAGTGCAATGAAGAAGGCTATAGTACATGTAAACTGGAACAAATCTCAACTGAAGAACGACATAAATCCTGTTCTAAGAAAATACGAGAATTATCTAAGATATAGAGGATATAGAGAATCTAGTATATTCCGATATACGGAGGTCTTTGATAAAATGGGGATGGGTATCTTGCGACAGTAGGCAGAGGGAGAATGGCCATAGATTCTGGTATAATGTTTACTGGAAAACAGAGTTGGCAATCCGAGAGGAAATGCAGCCAGAAGATATTTAAAAATGCAATCCAAAGGATCTGGGGCAACAGGCTCAGGTCGAAATCATTGCTCACCCATTGCCGTTCGCTCTGAAGGATGATGTTCCTTCGCCAGAATACACTGGAAGGCGCAAATAGATCTTATTTGCTTTTATGATCTCTTGAATTTCTTCAAATTTAGCACGTCAAAAGCAACATTGATTTTTTTTGGGTATGTATATGGCTTATTGATATTGTTCTGTACACATGTGATTATCTAAAGTGTCTATTAATAATGGTAGGAACACTGAATAGAAAATATATGAGACTTAGAGTTGTCAGCGAAAGAACAGAGATCCCAAATCTCAACCCAAATGAAAAGATGGTTCATATGGCATTCCGAGCCAGTAACGTAGACTTCCTTAATCTGATGCAGAGATGCCCTCGGCTGAGAATGATTCAGGTACCACCATCCTACCGCAAGACCATGTCCAATGCCATCCAGGTATTCATGGACATGCAAGGCATTGAACTTCTCCAAGGCGATGTTTGGGGTCACAGAAAGGATCTGGATGAGTACTTCACCGTAGAAGATTCAACCATTGAGGAGATTCACTCCCTAGCAGCCATTGGTGTAAGCATGGACGATGTAACAGACAAGATTCAAAAGAAGACCAGACTTAACCCGGACCTCATTGAGTTCATCGCTAAGAACAAGATAACTGCCTGAGCCTGAAGCCCAAGCAGGAATTTTTCTTTTTTTAAGTAATTACTTTGATCACCCTTTGCTGTTATAGGTGGATAATTCTATATGTACCACTATTGGGTAATTCTAAACCGCCAGTGATGAATATGGAAAAATTAACTCTCACTTAAAGGTTCCTTCAATGCAAAGTCACTAAAATGCTCCAAAACGTACATATTTTCCTTTTTATATAAAAAGTGTATGGCATTTGATTTTCTTTCGATTATATTTCAAATTGGGTGGGTTTACAGGCATTTTTGAAACGGTTGTTGCATCCAGAATTACAGGTGATATTTTGTGCACGAATTAAGAGCCTCGTCCTCATATGGACACTCCGCCTCTTTTCCAGACCATTCGACCATTGCTGTTCATAACTAAACAGTAGCCTAACCTTCTGAGTTCTGCACGTACACGATCAGTTTTTAGTCCTAAATTATTTGCTATAATTAGAATCTCTCTTCGGTCATAGACGAACGATTTGAATCTGCTATTCTTTGAGATATATGTATCTACACCTATTGCATGCTGATCGTTGCTTTGAGCCATCGCTTGAGCCTCCCTTGTTCGCTTACTCGTTTACACCTCGATCTTCACATTATGCTTCTCGAAGAACTCTATCAGGGCCTCTTCGATTACCTGACTTTGAGCATGCAGGTTGCTCTTGGTTTGTACGGTGTAAACCTTTAAGGTTTTGGCTACTGGTCCTGATAGGGTCAATGTAGTTGTGGGCATCCCTCTCGAATTGAAGGATCATGTATATAATATGTATTATTATCTGATACATAGACTCCGAAAGTTTTAAATTTAATGAAAGCATAGTAGGAGAATCGCAAACCAGAGTCTGGCAGAGATTCAAAAACTTTTGCCATTCTTTTTCGTCTGGATGATCTTTTACTGAAGGAACAGCCAACATAAACAAAGACGAATGGAGGAATCCTAATAAAGCAATCCATAAATCCAGAGTTGGAGAAGTTTGAGAAAATAATCTCGGTGCTAAAACAAAGAGAGATTGTGGTATTAATGCATCGTCCAACGCGTTGGGGCTACGTAGTGGATGCTGTAATCCCTGCGGCAAAGGTAGTCGTTCTGAAGATGCCAGATATCAGCCAGCATGTTAACGTGGCGATGAGGATGTTCCTGGATCTAACAAATAGACTCGAAGGCGATGGATATCGAGTCCTGATAATGCCCAAAAACAAAATGGATGGTGAGCAGATAGATGCATTCTGCGACCGTATATTGCCTTTTAAAAGCCTTTAAATTGCGATTTTTTATTTAGATAAAAATTGTATTGGTTCCCAATTTTACCCCACATTTTGCAGATTTATCAAGGTCAAAAAACGGTTTTGCAGTAGATCTACAGAAGGTGCCACATTCTTTCTTTTGCAGCCAATAAACGTGGAAAATTTTAAAGTCTTCCTTATTATATAATACGATTAACCTGAGGACATAAAAATGTACGGAGATAGAATAGCAATCGATCCGGCGGTGAGGCACGGAAATCCGATTATAAAGGGCACCCGTTTTCCACTGGAGATAATTCTCGGCTCACTTGCAGGCGGCATGGAGATTGTTGAGATCGTCAAGGAATACGATCTCCAAAAGGAAGATGTTCTAGCTGCCCGGGCATATGCGGCCTGAGTGATTGCCGGCGAAGGGATTGCAGCCTATCCGCAAAGCTAAGTTCCTGCTCGATGTCGACGAACTCAGATCGAACGAGGAAGTTATTATAGGTTAATCCATTTCGCTAATGTACTTTTCAGAAAAGCTTTTCCCCTTTAACCGCAAATATCCACTAAAATGCCGCAGAAGCCTGCAGGGGAATCTACTATGCCGCCCAATCTAGCCCAAAAAATTGATAAGGCCGTCCGGAAGATTATCGGTCTAGGCGGCGACGAGGTCAGATTTATCATCCTCTACGGCTCAACTTGCGAAGGCCGTATGAAAGAGGATTCAGACATCGATATCAGCGTGTACTACGATGATGCTGACACCTCCGAATTCCGCCTCAAAGTCCTATCCGATCTCTTTGACGATGTCTATGATATCAAGATCTTCCAGCAGCTTCCTCTTCCGATACGCATGCAGGTCTTGAAGGGCAAGGTCCTGTAGGAGGATGATACCACCTTTATTTACGACAAAGCTTATGAGACGATTAAAGAGTTTGAATCCTTCAAGCGCGGGTATTACGATTACCTGGGAATAGAACCCATCACTTAAGCAGAGGAATAGAATGGCGAGAAATAGAAACCTCAGGGCGGAATAGTTGTAAACTTCATCGCCCCAGAAATTAAAATCCTGCGTGCGGTGCACGCCGCCCCACGCACATGCACTCAGGCATGCGCATGAGAGTCCTTCGCAGATTTTCTATGAGGCCCAACTCCAGTCAGCCGTCCGTTTTCAGACGGACTTCGCCTCATGCGGCCCTTAGTAAATTGAAATGGTCTCTTGCTTGGCCAGATCTCTTCCAACCAAATGGTCGGGCCGATTCACTTGATGTAGGGGTTGCCCGCAGATGACTTAGGCCTCTGAATGGTTTTGGCCTCTGAGGGCTCGATCGTCACTCCAAAGCATCTTGTTCAGGCCTGATATCCTCCTGCCGCCCCCTCTAAAAGCATGCCTGCACGCACGTGGGAATGATTCTGAGCGCCGCCTCTCACGCCACGCTTACCTTCGCCCCCAGCTTTCCCATCTCCTGGAAGAATCCTGGATAGGAGACATCCACCGCCTCAGCCGTATCGATCTTCGTCCCACCGACCACAAAGCCTGCCATCGTCAGCGCCATCACAATCCTGTGGTCGTGGTAGCCATGCAAGCTGGCGCCGTGCAGCTTTCCGCCCGTGATCTCGAGGCCATCCGGCCTCTCCCGGATATCCGCTCCCATCTTGGCCAGCTCCACAGCCATGGCATGCAGCCGGTCGGTCTCCTTGTGCCGCACGTGCTCGGCATTGACAACGGTTGTCTTGCCGCTTGCAACTGCGCCCAGGACGGCAATGGTGGGCACAAGATCCGGAGTCCGGCTGGCATCTACTTCCACGCCCACAAGTTCGCCGCCCTTGATCTTCAGGTTCCCCTTTTCCTTATCCCAGGAGACTTTAGCACCCATGCGATTCAGTATGTCGATAATGGCCGAGTCTCCCTGCCTGGAAGGCAAGATGCCCTTAACAGTAACTTCAGATCCAGTGACCGCGGCTGCTGCCAGAGGATATGAGGCGGAGGAGAAGTCTCCGGGAATTGTGTAGCACTTCAGGCCATAGCTCTGCCCGCCCGAGACATTGAACTCCTGTGGCTTCGCCTGTACGCGCACGCCCGCGTCCGCCAGCATGTCCAGGGTGATCTCAGCGTAGGGGCGCGACTTCAGCTCGCCCTCAATCACTATCTTCGTGTCCTTTTCCGCCAGCGGAGCGGCTATTAGCAGTGCCGAAAGAAACTGACTGCTCACCCCGCCCTGCAGGTGGGCTGTACCTCCTCGCATCTTTCCTCTCACAACCAGCGGGGCCTTGCCGTTATTGCGAATGGAAAAGGCGGAGGCGCCTAGCTCCGAGAGCGTGCTCAATAGAGGTCCATTGGGCCGGGTACGAATGGAGGCGTCGCCCGTCAGCACCGCTCCGTCTGTGAGGGAGGCCACGGCCGAGCAGAAGCGCAGCGTGGTGCCGGAGTTCAGGACGTTTATAACATCCTCAGGAGTCTGGGGCCGGTCCGAGACGCCCTCGATTTTCACCTCATCACTCAATGTGATCCTGGCCCCAAAGGCCTCGCTGGCGGAGACTGTGGCTCTCGTGTCTGCGGAAAGAAGAGGCCGCTTCACAGTGCCTCCTGGACCCAAAGCGGTTATCAGAATAGCGCGGTGGGTGTAGCTCTTCGAGGGAGGGGCATATACCTCACCGGATACAGCAGAGCGCTCGACTGATGCAATCATGATCGAGAGATAATACAAGAAGTATAAGAAATGTGTGTTATGACATAACCTGACACGATTTATGAAGAACTGAAAGCCACAAATAATTTGCAAATATAAGTAATTGTCGGAAAAGATACTGCGCCCGCGGTCTCAGTTTCCGAAAAAAAGGTAACAAGGGAGAGAGAAGCCCCCACTCCTCTACCTCTGCCGCCGTTCATCTTACGGCATTCAACGTAGTACGACACAAGTCGAATATAAATTTTTCGGCCGTGCACCTCTAATATCGAAAAAGTACACAAGAAATCGATATCTTTTCTCAGACCAGGCAATCTTGCTGGACTTCCAGGGAGGCAAAGGAGGCTTTCAGCATGAGCAATAGGAAAAGAGAAAAGCAGAAGCGGATAAGTAGATCTAGAAGAATACAGGATATCATCAAACAAGATTCAAAATCGTTCCGGAGATTGGGTTTTATGAAAATCATTTGCGCCTATCCAGTCAACATCGATGCCGTCTGGAATATACAGGGAGAAGAAATATCCCAATTCACCCAATCAGAGCCTGCCCCGAACGTAAAGAACGAGCTAAAGGGGTCAATAGGCAGCCGGGACGATCTCATATCCTCTCTCCTGTTCTGCATGCAGCAGGGATCCGGAGCCGAGCTTTTAATCGAAAGCCAGGCGGTGTCCCGTCAGATCGAGGCGTCCTTTCCCTGGCAGTTCCGCCTGGGCGGAAACGCCGGAATCATGGCCAATTTCCTGGCCACCATGGGCGCCCGGCCCGTTTTGAATGCTCCCGCACTGGGGCCTAGATTAGCAGGCATGCTTCATCCAGATGTGAGCATACCGGTTTCAGGAATCCTGAAGGAGCCCCGTCTGGCTGCAGGAGAGCCCGAGCTGGATAAAGAGGCGATGCATTTTGTCTTTCAGTTCAAAAAGGGAGACGACGTTTCTGCTCAGGATAATAGAATAATTGCTGAAGGCGATAATCGATTCATTGCCACCTATGACCCGGTGAATGCGAGCCTGAAAACCAATGCAAATTTCGATGCCTACTGTCTGGCAAATGCAGGCGACTTTGACGGCGCTCTGCTCTCCGGCTTTCACCTGGCTCCCATGGAGCACTACCAGGAAATCTACCCGCAGAAAATAGCGCAGATCAAATCCTGGAGAGAGTTGAACCCGAAGATATTCATCCATGCCGAGATGGGAAACTTTCAGAGTCCAGAGATCATGCAGTATCTTCTCCCGCTCCTGCCGGTGGATAGCCTGGGCCTTAACGAAGATGAACTGGCATTGGCAGAGGGATCGTTTTCGAGCTGGAGCTATTGCATGCAGGCTGTAAAACGACTCAGAAAGCGCCTGGGGCTTTTCAGAGTGGCAGTTCATACCAGGGATTACATTCTGAGCGTCATATTGGAGGAAAAGATCACTGCCAGAGAGGAGCTTTCTGCCCTGCAGAGCGGGGTTGATGCAGCTGCAGCTTTGGCTGCCACGGGTTCTGCGAAAGGTGAGCCTCCACAAGATGTCAATTCCACAGGTCTTGAGGCAAGAATGGAGTTTTGCGATAACGGGGCCACGAGAGCTGGCAGAGGGGCATTTTTTAATTCAGGCGACGAAATCATATGCATGACCCCATCTCTCCTGGCAAAAAAGCCCCTGATTACAGTCGGCCTGGGCGATACAGCCACTGCAGCCATCTTTTTCCAGGAGCTCAGGGCTATTGATGGAAGGAAGATGCCGGCATCAAATGGGATTTGATCAGTTGATCATCAGCTGATCGTTCAATCTCAGTCAGGGTGATAGGCCAAACAATCCTAGCCGCCCGTCTCCAGGTTATCATCCTGCATCTTGACTGCATCCATCATATCTTGCGTCTGCTTGAACCTCTCCTGGATCTGATCCAGGGTCATACCCTCCAGCTCTTTTCGCTCCGGAGCCTTCTCGATCAGCTCCAGGGAATCCAGCCGGTAGTAGAGCCCGGTGCTGTCCAGAAAGGCCCATATCACTCCGTCGTCCTCTTCTTTCAGAACCTTCACAGTTCCTATGGTGCCGGTGCCTTTGTACCTGACCAGACTGTCTTCTCGTATCTCCGCCATAAGCAATCACCCGACTTTGATTTTAAAAAGGATTTCAACAGATCTTCGTCAATAGGGTCTACAACTTCGCTATTATTACCTGATCCGAATCCAGTGACACTCCTCTTATCTCCGCACCACCAGGCTCGGAAAACACTTCCAGTTCGTGAAACTCCTCTGATCCGCATAGCACATTCTGCTCGGGGTGAGTTCCCGGCTGGATCTTGCAGCTCAGGCGCGTGCGTGGGCCGATGGACACAACCACCTTTAACCGTGGCGACGCCGGATGGCCTTTAGGAAGCACAATCAATGGAGCACCAAGCTCCCGGAGCTGATAGAGAGTGCACCGAAGACCGCGCCTGACCTTCTCGCCCAAGCCAAAGGAGGAGGCCACCATCAGATCCTCGGGCTCTGTAAATAGGACTATTTCGGCAGTATCAGTCTCCAGATAAAAAAAGATACCTCTGGTCTTGGCCATGGCTATGGTTCCGCTCCGGCCCACGAGATAGGCGATCTCGTCCTCTTTCAGGAGTATATGCATGCCCTTGCAGACCTTATAGTTGAACTATAGTAACTGACCCTTAAACCGCCTTAACGTTCCTGGATTTGCAGGAAGGACACATGGGCCTTCTTCCCATGCCCTGGAACTTATTATTGCAGTCCAGGCACTCGTAATCTTTGGCAGCCAGAGTTTCAACTTCTCCTAGGTCCGGCCCGCCCCCGACTGTACACATCTCGCCTTCACCTCCGATTTTTTCTATTGGACATCTAGCATAAGACATCTGCATATTTAAAACCTATTTTCGTATCTCTTTCACACGCTCAAAGATCTGCTTCATGGTATCCTCATTACTCTCCGTGAATGAAAAAGGCGAATTCGTAAAGGGCTGGAAGTAGATCGGCACATCGTCCAGACGGTAGAACGTACCGTCGCTCTCCATGGCATCGATTACGCCCGGTAAGACAACGTCTGAGATCATGGTGGTAGGGCAGGGTGCAATATCGATGCAGGCTACGGGAATCTCGGCCAGATACTCGGCGCAAGCAGCAGGAAAGTGACTGACCAGATCCGCAGATAGGATAAAAGCCGCATCCACATCATGCTCCCTCAAGACATCCACTGCCGTATACTCGCCGGGATTGTAGCGGGGATATCCGCGAGCAAAATCCAGGCCGAAGGGAAAGCCGTACAGGTACGATGCAATCTGGTTGAAGCCGGCCACGTTGCAGTGGCCTCTGAGCGCTCCGATCACGAACTTGGTGTAGCTGTTCAGCTCCTTGACCAGGTTAAAAGCGAGTTCCGCATTGCGGTGCTTGCCATAGGAGGAGGCGATTCCGAGACCCACATAAATGGCCCCGAACTTGCAGCTCTTCATCATGGAAAGCATCTCCTCCATCTCGGCGATGGTGATGCCGGTGACCTCTTCTACGGAAGGGTGCGGCCTCTTGCCATGCAGCAGACTGAGCAGAGCTGAGAGCAGCTCGTAATCGGAATTGGGCTTGAGCTGAATATGCAGATCCGAGTTCTCGGCAGTGATACTCCTTCTCGGGTCGACGGTGATGACGGTCCGATCAAACCTCCCTCGCTTCGTCCAATAACCCCGTGGATAGACGGCATAGCGTGACATATGCCTGGGCATGGACTCCAGAGGATTGGAGCCCCAGTAAACGGTTAAGTCCGCTCTCGACTTGCTCTGTCCGGCGGTTGCGCCCACCCGGCCTGCTTCTTGAATGCCCATGGCAGTCGGCCCGTGGCAGACGGTGGAGTTCGAATCGGCTATTCCTGCCAAAAACTCCGCCATATGAATTCCTACCTCCATAGCTTCGCAGGAGGTCTCACTGCCCAGGAAAAGGAGAGGACGTTTGGCATTGGCTAAGATTTTGGCCGTTCTCTCGATTGCTTCATTCCATGAAGCCTTTCGCAGGCTTCCACCCTCTCTGCAAAGAGGCTCCCTGATTCGGTGAGAGCTTACGATCTCCTGGAACTTGGCATTGCCCATCTTGCAGGCATTCTTGACCGTTAAGCTCTTGCCCTCCATCTCCACCTGAATGTCGTCACAGGAGGCTCCGCAGACGGGACAGATTATATTCTTTGATGCCATCGTCTAACCCCGCATGTAAAACTTCGTAACCAGTTCTTCTGCCGAGAGTACCTTCTCGGTCGTCGGCGCGATCTTGACGGGTGAGCCCTTGTAAAGCGGCGAGCCGGTAGAGAAAGTCTCAGGGTCCACCACTACATTCGCCCAAATGGCTCTGGGCATGAAGACCTGGTGTGACTGAACTCTCTGATCCGCATAGGCATAGACAACGACGTTATGCCCATCCCGGCTGGTGACAGTAACCTTATCGGGCGATCCCAGCTCCAGAAAGTCCTCCAGATTCATCTCGCAGACGGCGCATTCCTCGGTGTAGTCGTCGGTGAGCTTGCTGCCGCCCTTGGCCAGCCTGCCCTCCTCAATGGTGCTGCCGGTATTGAGCAGAAACTCTTCCGTCATTTAGACCTCCCTGCAATAAAGCAATCCTTTGGGATTCTTGCTCAGGGCAAAGTCGCCGGTGAACTTATTGAATTTCCCCTCTAACTGCAGCTCCCCGACCTTTGGATTTTCTTCCCGGCCCGCATCAATGAATCCCGGGCAGAACTGCTTGATCTCGCCGAAGATGGCTATGATGCCGCCTGCCATCTCTGCGCCCAATCCTCGCACTGCATTGCCCTTGACCAGTATCAGGCCGCCGCTCTGGCGAATGCCGCAGAAATTTTCCACGTTTCCGGCCACGATGATCGATCCTCCAACCAGGCCTCCGCCCAGCTGGCTCTGCGCGTTCCCCTCGATCTGGATCTGGCCGCCGGTCATCCCGCGCCAGCTTCCCCGGTAGGCTGAGCCCACATGATCTCCGGCGTCGCCTGCTATTTGCAGCAGGCCGCCCTTCATCTCCATGCCGGTCCAGGAGCCTGCACTTCCCTGAACGAAGATGCTGCCACCTGCCATCTCTGCGCCTAAATGCATTCCGACATTTCCCAGAATCTCGATCTTCCCGGATTTCATGCCCTGGCCGATGCGCTTTACCCGGGATACATCGCCATCGATGATGATCTTTGTATCCACAGGGGTCTCGCCGGCCCGGACTTCAACCTCAAAGAACTCACTCAGGGGAAGCTCTCTCGGCCCCTGCCAGACATGCAGCGCCTCTATCTCCTCTTTCGGTAAACCCGCAAACACATCGGGCCGGATAACCTCAGCCTCGACTGTGATTCCAATCTTGCCCTTGGGTACAAGTTTGATCTCTGCCATCAGTCTCACCTCCTCGCCACTGCCTCCAGAGGCATGTTGACCGGTATCGCCACCGGATTTTTCAGATACTTTTCCGGTACGGGATAGTTAGCAAATCCCACTGTGTAGTACTTGAACCAGTCCTTTACGTCCGCCATCATCTCTTTCTCCACGGTCTCGTCGACGTATGGCTGGCAATAGTATCTGCGACCTTCGGGCACCGCTACAACTTCTCCCTGCCGGGCTACAATCTGGCCGTCCTTAATTGTATAGTCCGGTCTGGACAGTCGCGAGATGAGATTTTTAGAATCATTTACATTCAGCTTTGTCGGATCAAGATCGTAGATCGTCACATCTCCGTCCGCTCCCAGACCCAGGTGGCCTTTGCGGTAGGACATACCGATGGTCCGGGCAGAATTGGCCCGGGTGAGGATGGCAATCTCGTAGAGGCTCATCTCCCGGTCCACACCGCCCAGGCTCGACTTTTCGTAAGCCCATTTATGGCACTCTTTAGCAGTATCATCTCTGGCCTTCTTGGACATGAGCCAAGTGATAAGCTGAGGGTACTGGGTGAAGATGCCTCCGTTGGGATGATCCGTAGTCATAATGGTCTTCCACGGGTCGTCGACGAGGAGCAGAACCTCGAGTCCTACCGCCCACATGATGCTGTGAACCGGGCTGCTCTTAAAGTAAGCAAGGGAGATAACACCTGAGCCGCATTCCATTTCTATATCGCAATTGGACCACTTTTGACCGGTAAGCGTATAGAGATCATGTATAGCCGGGCCATCGCCGGTCATGGCAGTAGCGGGACCAAAGGGAACTGAGCCGCTGTCGATGACGACGTTATCCACCTGGTTGATGTATTTCGTCAATTCCGGAGCCCCGGAGCAAAAGTCCCTCCAGGATGATCCACCGTAAGCGCTGAACTGAGCGTGCGCCAGGTAAACGGTCTGTTTCCTCCTGGCGCTCTCCTTAGTCTCCGCCCATTCCAGATCCGTCTTGCTCTTCGGGTCCAGAGCCGAGGTTATCATGAGCGAGTCTCTGGCGACTTCCCAGTTGCCTGGATGGCCCAGGTTATTGGCATGCAGATGCAAGGACATGGGAAGGCCGAGCATTTCATTGACCTCTGCCAGGCCTCTGATGATCTCTCGGGAAGTTACCTCGAAATGCATATTGGGCTCGTCCAGGCTGCGGACGTTCTTAGCCCAGCCCCAGTTCTCAACGCCTGCCGGGTTGACGCATTTTATGCCGTAGGCCTTGTGGGTCCTCATCATCCAGGCGACATAGGCGGCGGCCTTCTCAATGTCACCCTCTTTCAGGTAACGCATGACGAACCAGTTGTTGCCCAAGACCATGTAGGCGCCCATATCCAGAATAGGAGTCGAGCGCATCTCCTCATGAGTATGTCGGGCTTCCAGGGGCGGCATCGCCGCCTCGAAGACAGTGGTATAGCCCATGGCTGCGTAGTCGTAGCCCTGTTTATAGACCGAAGGAACCGTGTAGCCGCTGCCGGAATGAGTGAGATCCGTCTTTTTGCGAACTGATCGGTAGTGGTCTTCAGGACGCATGAGCCGGCCGGCGTTCACCTTGGCTCCGGCTACATGAGAATGGGAATCGACGCCGCCGGGCATGACTGTCTTTCCTCTGGCATCGATCACTGTGGCGTCTCTCGTCTCCGGGCCGGAAAGACCCGACACGACTTTGCCGTCCTTTATGAAAATGTCCTTGACCTCCCCATTTATGGCATTCAGAGGGTCGAAGACGTAGCCGTTCTTGATAATCATCAAATTCGTTGGATTCGTCTTAACTGTATTCGTCTTGACAGAATTCGCCGCCATCAGACCACCTCTCTTGGCTCCAGCCAGATTGCATCCGCCGGGCAGATCATACTGCAGGTAGCGCATGAGCCGCAGACCTCCTGGTTCACTACCTTGACCGAACCATTCCGCACCTCCAGGAGAGGCTTCTCATCCATCTCGTTCAGGTGGCCTGCAGCAAGGTAGGGATCGAAGAGCGCGTTTACAGGACAGGCGATGACGCAATTTCCGCAGCCTAGGCATGCACCTTCGTCCGTTTCGAGACGTGAGGTCAGAGTGGGCCAGGGAGCCTGAAGGACTAGTTTCTTCTCGAAGGCGAGCTTGCCCTTCATCTCCGGCACAATGGCAGTCTTGCGAACGGTTATGGCCCGCACCGGACAAGATTGAGCGCAGGCACCGCAGTAGATGCAGGCATCCAGGCGGTGCGTAACGTTCTCGCCCCTCTCGCCCGCTTTCCAGCTGCGGTTGAAGAGGGCATTGGCGGGACAGGTATGCACGCAGGTTTTGCAGGCCTGGCAGACCTTTTCGTTACGGCTGTATACGCCTGCAAAGGGCTTTTCAAAGGTTATGGCTCCCACCGGGCAGACTGCAGCGCACCAACCGCAATGCACGCAGCGGTTCATATCGATCAGCGTCCGGCCTTTCATCCGGAGGCTGCCGTCCTCTGCCAGGTGCCGATCATTCAGCTCAATGCAGGCCTGAGGACATACTTCGCTGCACAGGCCGCAATGAATACAGCTTTCATCGACTACGGTGGGCTTGAGGGCGACGCTCAGGTATGAGTCGTCCTTCTCAGCCTTGCCGGCCTTCCGAACCTCCAGAGCACCTGTAGGGCAAACCCTGGCGCATAGCGAACAAAAGACGCAAGCCCCGCTCTTTCTCTTCTCAATGAAGTCCTTGTCAATCAGCCCGCGGACCACAGGTCCCACTGAACCGATGATCAGCTCCCCTTTGGGGCAGACCTGGACGCAGGTCCCGCAGCCGATGCACTTCTCCGGCAGATAGACCTGCGACTTGTCATCCCGAGATTCCAGCAATACCTCTCTCATATCCAAAACCCTGCCTGTTGGGCCTCGATGTAGGTGGGAATGGGTTAAGAAGGTTTTCGTGGTCTGTATAAAAATGCCTATTTTGCGATTAGATGCAGGGCGAGGAAAGCTTAACTTTACTTTGCCCTTTCGTCTGGACTGCCGCGAGTCGGCCTGCGGGCCTCCCGCGAATTGCGGGGGGTGCCTCTCCAGGCCGAGGCTGGCCGAGCGACGACGACGGTTAATCTGTAGACCAATTGAAAGAGTTCGAATATTTCAATGGAGTCTCGACTTTCCAGCCTCGGATAGATTACCAGGGACGTTAACCCCTCAAATATGCTATCCAAGGTACCCCTTGGTACTTCATCATCCAAATTTCCTGAGAGGGTCAACAGTCCACTCTTAAAATGGTGCTTGAACTGTCTGTGGCTGCCTTTTGTTCTATCAGGGAACCATCCGTCCACTTCTACTTAAAGTTCAACTGCCCCGCGAAGCAAGCTGGCTTAATCGATCATATACGGGACCAGCATGAATTATTGACATATCCATATCAAAAAATTCAAACCTATTAAAGATTCTCGACCGGCGAATAGGAGACGAAGAGAAATAGGAAGACAACACGAGAGGAAGAAGAGTTGAGTAATGTAGAAAGGATAGTAAAGTAAAGAGGACAGACGAGTAGAATAGTTGTGAGAGGGAAATCGGATGAAAGATATTACGCTCCTGGAAGAGTTCAAAAAGATCTATCCTGAGAAGTTCATGCCGGAGGCAGGCATATTCGGCCATATCCATGCCGGAGACCGGATATTCATAGGAACCGGTTGCGGCGAGCCGCAGTATCTGGTGCAGGCGCTTGTCGACTATGTCAAAAACGATCCCAAGGCTTTCTTCGACGCCGAGCTGATTCATGTCTGGACTCTAGGCGTGGCACCTTACACCGATGAAAAGCTCCAGGAGAACTTTCGGCTCGACTCCTTCTTTGTAGGGGACAGCACCAGAAACTCCGTCAACCGCGGCGCAGCTGACTACACGCCCATCTTCCTCTCCAGTGTACCCGATCTCTTTCGAACGGAGCTGATACCTGTGGACGTGGCCCTGATCCAGACCTCTCCGCCGGACAAGCACGGTTACTTGAGCCTGGGAATAAGCGTGGACGTAACAAAATCCGCCACCGAGATGGCGGAACTCGTTGTGGCTCAGGTGAACAAGAATATGCCCCGCACCCACGGTGATGGATTCATAAACATTAAAGACATAGACTTCATCCTACCCTATGACGAGCCGCTGCTGGAGTATTCAGTCAAGGCCCCCAACGACATTGTGCAGAGGATTGGGAAGTACGTAGCCCGCATCATCGAGGACGGCTCAACCATTCAGGTGGGATACGGCCTGATCCCGGATGCAGTGGTTCATAGTCTGCTGGATAAAAAGGATCTTGGTGTGCACACTGAACTTCTTAGCGACGGAATTGTCGAGCTCATGAAGAAAGGAGTCGTCACCAACCGGAAGAAGACCAACAATCCCGGCAAGACTATTGCCTCTTTTTGCATGGGCAGCCGCGAGACCTACGATTTCCTGGACGAGAATCCTGCGGTTGAATTTAAGAGGATCGATTATACCAATAACCCTCTAATGATTTCCAGAAACAGGCTGATGACCGCCATCAACAGCGCCATGGAAGTGGATCTGACGGGCCAGGCAACGGCGGAGTCACTGGGCGGAACCTTCTACAGCGGCACCGGCGGACAGGCGGATTTCATGCGCGGAGCCGTGCTAAGCCCAGGAGGAAAGACCATTCTGGCCCTGCCATCCACGGCCTTGAATGATAGTGTCTCAAGAATTGTCCCTGTCCTGCAGGAGGGAGCAGGTGTGACCTTGACCCGGGGAGATGTGCATTACATAGTAACCGAATACGGGATTGCCTATCTGCACGGCAAGAACATCCGGGAGAGAGCCATGGATCTCATCGCCATCGCCCATCCCAAATTCCGTCCCTGGTTGATCGAGGCGGCCCGCAAGAGGACGCTCATCTACAAAGATCAGGTATTCATCCCCGGGGAGAAGGGCATGTATCCCGAGGAGCTGGAGATTTACAGGACTACCAGTAAAGGGCTCAATATATTCCTGCGGCCGGTGAAGATCACTGACGAGTCCATGTTGAAGGACTTCTTCTATGACCTATCTGAGGATAGCATGTACATGCGTTTCTTCTCCGCTCGCAAAGACATGCCCCACAAAAGGCTGCAGGATTTCGTGGCTGTGGACTATAGCAAGAAGATGGAGATTCTGGCGGTAATTGCAGAGAAAGATATGGAGAAGGAGACTATCATAGGACTAGGCCAGTATGAGCTGAACCCGGATAAGTACCTGGCAGAGGTCGCTCTGGTGGTGAGGGATAAATTCCAGGGGCAGGGAGTAGGAAAAGAGCTGCTCAGGTATCTAGCCTACCTGGCCAGGAGGCAGGGCCTTCTCGGATTTACGGGAGAGGTGCTGGTGGAGAATAAACCCATGTTAAATCTCTTCGAAAAGATGGGGTTTGATACGGAGAAGAGTCGAGAGGAAGGGGTTTACGAGATGAGCATGCGGTTTCGGAATGTAAGGGAGAAGTAGGAGAGATGGGAAAGTCATTTGGGGAGGGGGATCGATTATGAGAAAACTGATAGTAGTCAGAATAGTGCACGCGCCTTCGGATATGGGATCGGCAGGTGAGGGATTGGAAAAAGAGGGCATCTCCACTATGGGAAAGCAGGCCTGGGAGGAGAACCAGAAGAAGATAGAGCGCTTCTGGCAGGAGCTGGAAACGGAAGTGGATGGCCTTGGACTGGATCCAAGTATGCTGCGCGTCTACCAGGACGGTTTGCCCTGCTCCGGGCCGTTGGGCGAGAGGATTGTGCGTGAGACGGCGGCCAAGGGCAGCCGGAATTACCAGATTGTGCAAAAGCTCATGGACAGAGGAGCGAAAGTCGAGGCGACGGAGAGCCCGGATCTTCTCAGGATTGAGTATGGTTATATCAAAGGCCTTCTGGAGGCAAGAATGGATGACGAGAGAAAGGCGGCGGAAGCCAGGTATAATCTCGTCAAGGACAAGCTGCTGGAAGAGCGGGATCTATTCATTGCCAGGTCTATCGACAGCTCTCTGAAGGAAGGCGAGACAGGATTGCTCTTCATAGGCGCGTCTCACGACGTTGTATCAAAGATTGCTAAAGATATTGAGGTGAAGTGCCTGGATTGAAAGTGATTTGACTAGGGGTTGAAAATAGATCTTTTTGATTCTAGGTGCTGCCACGACATTTTAGCATGGATTTCACAAATGGATTTCAGACAATAAAACGCCATCAAGAGGGCGATAAAGCCACATACAAAGAGCAAAGACTTGTAGAGGATGAAAAAGAGGCTTACGGCCTATGTCTTGGGAACGGTACAGAAGGTAGGATACCGGGCCAGAGTCATGGACTTTGCCAAGATGCTGGGACTGAGTGGGACAGTCGAGAACCTGGATGACGGCCAAATCAGAAAACTCTATTGTTTCACGATGTTGTTAGGCTTCTCTCGAATGCGGTTTGCCGAATTCACTCTGCAAATAGACGCCTTTACTCTTATCCAATGCCACTGGAATGCGTTTCAATATTTCGGCTCTTCGCTCTATACTCAATGCCCCATTTACGAGTCTCGTGCCAATGTATTAAAATTTATTTCGCCAAATAATTTGAAGTTTATTCCTTTCAAAGACTAGATAGCGAAGATCCGAAAATTATATCAATATAGGCCCATAATGATATAATAAAAAGGAGGCTAGAGAACATCTATACAGTTATAGAGCTAGTTGGATCATCTCCTACCAGCTGGGAGGATGCTGCTAGAAATGCTATCGACACGGCATCCGAATCCCTTTGGAACCTTAGAATAGGCGAAGTCACGGAGTTGGATGTCAGACTGGACGATAAGGGAAAAATAGCTTCATATAGAACCAAAATAAAATTTTCATTAAAATACGACAACTGGAAATTAGAGCTCGGCTGGAAGGCCTTGAGTGGCGAGTCATCTTCGATCTCCTAGAGTTCATCAAGTCCCAGGATCCCTACCTTAGCCGCCTCCCTGAGACCGACACCGGAGTTCCGCTTCAGGTTCGCACGGCAAGAAGATACGGTATAGATCCGACCATTGCCAGCATTGGCTAGTTCAAACATATGTCCTCTAAACGATTCATTAGTGAAGGCAAAAATATATATTCATGTTTAATTGTGGTATACCTGGCGACGTTGAGCAGGAGAAATTCGATCTGAAACCGCCTGATCTAAGCTTGACGCACCCTTAGTTCATCCCACTTCAGCTTACTGGCGAACCTGGAGGTTTTGAGCATGACAGAATTAAGAGGAAAATGGACAGAGAAGCTGGAAGCCGATTTAAGATGTGTTTTCTCTGAACACACCAGCGATGTTGAAGAACTGGAGACGCGGTTGTAAGGACGAGCATTCTGAATCGACGTTGCTATGCGGTAGGCTAGTAGCGGGCCGATGCAGTAATCTGTCGATCGGTGACAGCATTTGCGAAAACTCTGAAACGATGTTAAGCCCGGCTCTCTGGGGAATCAATGGTATTATTCTTTCATAGGCCAAAATTAGGGACTCGATCCGGACGAAAAGTGGCAGATGCTGTTTCGCGGCCTTATCCCATAGGAAAACCGTAACATGAGACACTTCGTTTCTGTAATTTGCGGCTACTATGTTCCCCATAGAAATAAGGGCAGAGAAAAATTCCAGAAAAAAATTCACCTGAGGTGGCCGAATGCGGGATGCTGACCAGAAGAAGCTGGATGAAATATTAAATAAATATAATGGAGCCGAAGGATTTTTAATTCAATTGTTGCTGGATCTACAAAGTGAGTTCAATTGGATTCCAAGAGAAGCTGTCTCAGAGCTTTCCGAAAGGCTGAAAATTCCCTGCAGCCAGATATTCAGGATTGCCAGTTTTTACAAAGCGATGAGCCTTAATCCTATCGGAAAGCATAAAATAAGCGTTTGCATGGGCACTGCTTGCCAGGTACGCGGCGCTCAAAAAATACTGGACCTAACTGAATCGAAGCTGAAGGTAAAACAGGGCGAGACAACGCCGGATATGAACTTCACCCTAAAAAGAGTGAACTGCCTCGGCTGCTGTGCCATAGGCCCGGTAATAGTAGTGGATGATGATTATCATGGCCGAGTGGCATCTGAAAAAGTGGACAAGATACTACGGCAGTACGACTAGGGGTGTTTGGCAGGATGACAAGGCTCAAATCAATTAAAGGTCTTGAGAGGCTTCGATCAGAAATCGTGTCCAAAAGAGATCCAATGAAGCCTCTGGTCGCAATTTGCGCTGGCACGGGCTGCATAAGTCTTGGGGCTCGATTGGTCGTCAGCTCCTTTCAAAAAGAAGTGAATATAAGAGGTCTGGAAAACGAGATAGAGATCAAGGAAACCGGATGCCCTGGCTTTTGCGAAAAGGGTACACTTGTGGTCGTATACCCAAAGGGAATTTACTATCTTGGGGTCCAGCCGGATGATGTACCAGAAATAGTTGAAGAGACGATCCTCAAGGGGAGGCTGGTAGATCGCCTTCTTTATACAGACCCAAAAACCGGCGAAAAGGCAACACTGGAAAGCGATATTCCATTTTATAAGCATCAGATGAGACACCTTATAAAAGACAATATAAAAATAAATCCTAAAAATATTGAGGACTACATAGCTCTAGGCGGCTATCGTGCCCTGGCCAGGGCTTTATCTGAAATGACTCCGGAAGAGGTGATCGGAGAGATAAAAAAGGCCAATCTTCGGGGAAGGGGCGGAGGTGGATTTCCCACCGGTAGGAAATGGGAATCGACTCGCCTGGCTCCGGGCCAGCCCAAGTATGTGATTGTCAATTGCGATGAGGGAGATCCAGGTGCTTTCATGGATCGTGCGCTCATGGAGGGAAATCCGCACAGTGTTTTGGAGGGCCTGATCATCGCAGCGTATGCTGTTGGATCGCACCGCGGTTTCATCTACGTGCGTATGGAATACCCCCTGGCAGTGGAAAGCGCAAAATTTGCCCTGCAACAGGCTCGAGAAAAGGGCTTGCTCGGCAAGGACATACTGGGCACTGGCTTCGATTTCGATGTGTCCGTGCACAAGGGCGCGGGTGCCTTCGTCTCCGGAGAATCGACGGCCTTGATGAATGCCCTGGAAGGCAAGGTGGGCGAGCCCAGGCCGAAATACGTCCATACATCTGAGTGCGGGGTCTGGAATCGACCGAGCGTCCTCAACAACGTGGAGACCTTCGCAAATGTGCCTCTGATCATCAGCCGAGGTGCTCATTGGTTCAATTCTATCGGAACCGAAGGCAGTAAAGGGACCAAGATCTTTTCACTGGTGGGCAAGGTTAACAATACCGGTTTGGTGGAGGTTCCCATGGGAATGACCCTCGCCGACATAATATACAAAATAGGCGGCGGAATACCAGGCGACAAGAAGCTCAAAGGAGTCCAGACCGGGGGCCCGTCTGGTGGAATAATTCCCACCCAGTATCTGGAAACGCCAGTGGATTTCGATGAACTCACACGGCTCGGCTCAATGATGGGGTCGGGCAGCATAATTGTCATCGACGAGGATACATGTGCCGTCGATCTGGCCCGCTATTTTGTGGACTTTCTCTGCGACGAGTCCTGCGGCAAATGCCTGCCCTGCAGAGAGGGCCTGAAGCGAATGCGAGAGATACTGGATGGCATTGTCTCCGGCAAAGGGAGGGAAGAGGATCTTGAAATACTCCAGGATATTGCCAGTTTAATGAAAACTGCCTCGCTCTGTGCTTTGGGGCGAACGGCAGTCAATCCGGTCTTGAGCACGATTCGCTACTTCAGAGATGAGTATGAGGCCCATATCGTAGAAAAGAGGTGCCCCTCGCTCTCCTGCAAGGCCCTCGTTTCATACTTTGTAGAACCCGAGATTTGCATAGGCTGCAATCTGTGCCAGAAGAACTGCCCCCAAGGGGCAATCACGGGAGATAAGGACGGCATCTCCTTTATAGATCAATCAAAATGCACCCGATGCGGGATCTGCTTTGAGGTCTGTCCAACAAAGGTGAGAGCAGTCAAAAAGGAATCCCGTGGCTTCTTGCAACCCGAACTAAGTGCGAGAGGGGTGACTGGGGGTGACGAAGTTGATATTGAAGATTGATGATCATCAGATAGAAACAGAGGCCTCCGGCAGCATTCTCGAGGCTGCGAGGTCTGCGGGAATCTATATTCCTACCCTATGCCATCATCCCTCTCTTGAACCCTATGGTTCTTGCAGGCTTTGCACTGTGGAGATAGAAAAGAATGGCAGGAAGAGGTTTGTTACCGCCTGCAACTATCCCGTGGAAGAGGGGCTGATTGTGAAGACCCGCTCTCCTGAGGTTTTAGATATTCGAAAGATGATAGCAGAGCTGCTTTTGGCCAGGTGTTCCGGGGAGAAAAGACTGCAGGATCTGGCAAGAGAATACGGAATCTTTGAGCCTCGTTTCAAATTAGATGAGGAGAAATGCACCCTCTGCGGACTATGTTGTCGAGTTTGTGAAGAACTGGTGGGCGTTTCGGCAATCAATTTTTACAACCGGGGCACGGAACGGGATGTGGGCACGCCGTACGGAGAACTATCAGAGGACTGCATTGGCTGCGGCGCATGTGCGCTGGTATGTCCCACCAATGCCATATCCGAGCAAAGAAACATCTTTCCCGTCACCTCCAAGGATTACAAAGAGATCGAAAAGGGATTTCTGAATGGGGAGCCAGACGATGATTTGGGGTTATTTAGCGAACTATTTGCTGCCGAGACAAACATAGAGGGGCAAGATGGTGGAATAGTCACCGCTCTGCTTGCCAAGGGCATTGAGATGGGCCTGCTTGATGCTGCCGTGGTTGTACAGAATAGGGAGATCTATGGAGCGAAAGCTGCTGTAGTTGATGATATCGAGGGAATATTGGAAGCAAAGGGGACGAAGTACATGCGGGTGCCCGTAATGCCTCGCCTGATTGATGCCTTGAAAAAGGGAAAGAGGAGAATTGCAGTAGTCGGCACGCCCTGCCAGGTCAGAGTCATCAGAAAATTGCAGCAGAGGGGATACTTCAAGGATGAATTTGCGGACGCAGAGATAATCCTCCTCGGGCTCTTCTGTTTTGAGAGTTTTGATTACAGAAGTCTGAGGACTCGCAGCAAAGAGCTATTCGGCATAGATCTTGATGAGGCAAATAAAATTCAGATCGCCAAAGGAAAATACATAGTCGCCATTGGAGGCAAGAACTATTCTTGCAGCGTGCGAGAGCTCGAGCATGATGTCAGGGAAGGCTGTCGATTTTGTGGCGATTTAGTCTCAAGGCTTGCCGATATATCCATAGGCTCTATAGGAAGCCCTAATGGATACTCCACTGTAATCGTCAGATCCGATCGCGGGAAAAAATTGCTGGACGGTGTGCAGTTCACCAGAAAGGAGATTGATCGAGAAGAGATAGTTAAACTGGCTAGATTGAAAAGAAGAAATGCGGATAAAAATTTTCTCAAGATCGGGGACGGTTTGGCAGGTTGATTTGATTCAAAGAGGAGAATTAATGAAAAAAAACCGGACCTCATACCCACAAACCATCCGCCGTTCACATATAATTTATATTATTTTTATCGCAATAGCCCGATGCTCGCGGCGGGGTCTACCGTCGCCGTTTGATTTGAAATATAAGTTGGTAACGGCAAGAGTTATATAGTTTATAATAGTTAACAGTTACATTATTGCATAGACGGTCAAAGTAATAGCGACCAATGGCACTAATCCAGATCTTGAGTTTGAAGCCGCCGGGATGAACTCGACTCAGCAAATTGAGGCTAGGGGGTTTTAAGAATATGTGTGAAATAGCAGAAGAAGGGACGAATAATCCGAAAATCGATCAACGGAGCATTTTCTTTGAACATACCTGTGGCGCTGAAGACGAACGAGAATGCACTATGATGAAGCATATCATCATGGCCGAGATACGAAAATCCAATGCACCTACCTGGGTTTCCGAGGAGCTGGAGAAAAAACTGGATTGTCGTGGATGCTTGAATGCTCTGGGAAGGCAGCCTGTGCCAAATTCTTTGATTTTCCGGTCATAGGTGCATTAACCCATAAATTGGGAATTCAAAATTCAATAAAATGTAAGCTCAAATCTTTTGGGTATCGAACCATTCCTGAAAGTGCTTGAGTTGAGGGCATCAATCAAGATGCGGATGAATCGGAAAGGATTCCTTGGATGAAGCCCGTCCAACAGGAAAGTCGTGTCAATGGATATTTCGATTCCCTTAGTCAGCTGCTGCAATTTTTCTCGCCAGGATTTCCTGTTTGACTGTGTTAGTCGGCCAGCTCCCGGAAGTGCTCCTTGTCATCGAAGAAATGCTTAAAATCCGGACCGACCCCTTTTGAACATATGGGAGCCTGAAGCCCGCCGCCCGGGTGTGTCTAGCCATGATGCGGGCTATCAAGGAGAGCATTCAGCCGTTCAAGAGTGGCTCTTCTCCGACCTATAGTCCGATCAGCTTTGATCGCACCCTTCGCATTTTCAAGGCCAATTTAAAATTACTGGTAAAAAAGTGCGGACATCCCTTTCCCCGCACTCCAAACAATCGATAGATAACGGTTTTGTGATTTTTATTTCGGCTTTAGTTTGCCCTACGGGAATATATCCAAGTATATATGAGTGGGTGGGCTTACATGAGTAGGGTAGGCGTCAATCGGCATACCAGGCCCGCAATTTTATACAGTAAGGATGTGGTGCAGGGCCTGTTCAAGCGGTATCTTATGGTTTGATTTGAGTATCGCTGAACTAGGTCATTTGGAAGACCCAACCCAAAAGCTTCTTTTAACGATACGATGGTAGCGACTCTTGCCGAGTTCGAGAAGTCCCTGATTTACGTCCAGGTTATCCCGCGGTCGCAGGACTAAGAGTTCGTAACGAAATAACTTAGGTATATTCACATATTTTATTTTGGCTTAATTGTATAATTCCATTCGTCATGAAATTTCTCAATTGTTAGGTTTATTTCTTTTAATTCATTGTCAGATATCTTA
>Ga0209083_1000687_pt1 | contig 47037 bp, 40 predicted proteins | sample AM7aDNAmetaG_FD_184132 | JGI IMG/M metagenome (GOLD analysis project Ga0209083, IMG submission 184132) | Freshwater microbial communities from Finland to study Microbial Dark Matter (Phase II) - AM7a DNA metaG (SPAdes) (version 3) | ecosystem: Environmental > Aquatic > Freshwater > Lake ...
GTGCCAGCCGTTAAAAACGTAACCTGGCTTGGTCAGCGGTGGGATTCCTGTATTCCCGAGGATAGTCACCGAAGTACCGTATACATAGGTGTTGTTGTCCAAGGGAACAGTGCCGCTGCCCCCGTTGGCGTTGTAATAGACGTGATGGGGAGTGTTGCTGACCCATCTGGCGTAAAGGGACGTATTGCCTGTAATTTGAAAAGTCTGTCCGGCCTGGTACATTGGGTAACAGTAACTCCCACAACCGGTCCACCATCCGGCAAAGATGTAATTGGTCTTTTGCAATGGAGGAGTGCCGGTATTCCCGAGAACAGTCACGGTAGCATTGCTTGCATAGCCGTTTGGGTCCGATGGAGGAATGCCGGACGTCTGCCCGTTGCCGTAATAATAGACGGAATAAGCAGGGGCCCACCGGGCATAAAGGTTAACCGGAAGACCGGGCATGACAAACTGGTTTCCCGCCTGGTAGGTGGTGCCTGAACCGTTGGACTGGGTGTTCCAGCCGTTAAAGACGTAGCCGGACTTAACCAATGGCGCAGGAGTGCCAACATTCCCGAGAACGGTCACCGTAGCCTGGTAGGCATATGGGCTGCTCCCATCCACGGGAACATTGCCGCCCGTATTCCCGTTGCCAAAATAGGTCACCGGGTTAGGCGATGAAAGCCAGATGGCATAGAGTGTTGTGTTTCCGGTGATCGTAAACTGGTTTCCGGCCTGGTAAGTGGTGCCTGAATAGTCGGGCATGGTATTCCAGCCGCCAAACCAGGAAGGTGTCTTTTCCAGCGGCGGAGTGCCGGTATTCCCGAGAACAGTTACCGTAGTTTGGTAAGCATACGGGCTGCTCGGATCTACGGGTACATTGCCGCCCGTATTCCCGTTGCCATTGTATGTGACTGTATAGGTTATCGGATCCCATTTGGCATAGAGGACAACTGCATTGGCTGGCATTTCAAATGTTCCTCCTTCCGCGTAGGTAGTGCCTGATCCGTTGGACTGCATATTCCAGCCGCCGAGGGTGTAACCGGTCCTCCACACATTCCCATAACTGTTCTGTACGGTTACCATAACCCCCGGATCATATGGGCTGTTATAATCATCCGGTGGCGAGCCGTTCCCCCCGTTTACACTGTAAGTGACCGGATATTTAGTTCCTGTCCAGGTAAAATCGACATAATTTGACCCTGTACCACTCCCGGTCGCTGGAGACTTTGCCTGTATATAATCCTGCCCGGATTTCAGCCCGGCATAACAAAAGTAAGCCACACCGGAGCTGTTGCTGGTTGTAGTGTACGCGGGTATAATAGAGCCATTCGGACCCGAAACAGTGAACTTAACAGATTGACTGGGAAGGGGTTTCGGAGGTTCGGTGTGCCCGCTCCCGCTATAACCGCCATCCATGACCAGGGCCTGCCAGCAATTCTCAATTCTTGTCGGCGATGTTCCGGTATTGGGCGTAAGAGTAATTGAAGACAGTGACCAGATATACCAGGTCACACCGGTTGAAGTGCTCAGCAGAGGAAATCCATCCAGGGTGGCGGTAATCGTGTTGGTGTAGTTGGGAAATTCAGGATAATAACCCGGGTAACACCATGTTGCATTTCCATTTGCATCGGTATACGCATATCCTGGTGAGGGACTATGAGATCCGGTAACAGCAAAGTTAACTTTCATATTGGTTAAGGGGTTATTCGAAGCATCCTTTACATTAGCCGTCCAGCAATTATTGACTCCCTGTTGCACCCAGACGTTTAAGGGAGTTATGGATATTGTGCCGGGTTGCCGTGTATCTACAAATACTAATGCGTAGGTGCAGTTGGTTGGAGCGCTCGTCTGGCAGATCTGGTATTCCAGTGTATAGGCTGCAGCGGGAGTGCCTGGTGCAACCGTCACGGCGCCGGTAGCTGTATTTAATGTCACGTGTCCTGTCGGGTCAGCTGTTTTCAGGGTCAGGATAACATTGGAGGTCGTTGCCTGGACGAAATTAACCTTGTCGTTTGTAAGCACATTTCCTACCACACCGCCCGTGATGCCGTTGACGCCAAAGTATTTATCGTTGGTTGCTGTGATCGTTGCATCCAGTGTGCCCTGCGGGCAAACGGCATGCCTGTTCTTGCTGGCGCCTGTGGCGGCGGTGTAGCCCCAGTAAACAGCGGTTCCCCCGAAATAGCTTATCAGGTCAAAAGTCGCCGAGGCTTTTTCGACGCCGTCCAGATAGACCACGATGAGTTTCGTGGAGGGATCCCATGTTACCCGGAAAGGATGGTAGGCATTGTCCTCAATATTGGCGATGGTCACAGGATTCATGATGGTATTGGGGAGGCCGGCATGCCTGCCGTCACCATTTATATAGGCAGTCAAGTGATCCTCGGGAGGATCGTTCCATCCCATGTTGTTGTTCTGCCAGGTGTCTATTTCGAAGATGAAGGAGGGGTTTAACCCCCCGGTGCCGTCGTCGCCGTCACCGGCGCCGATCCCCCGTCCTGACTCCCCGATGGCAGTAATTCCCCCTGGAGCGTCTTGCAGTACAAAACACAGACCATCGGCGCCACCGATATCATTGGAGCCCAGATACGCCAGGACTGTAAAATCGAAGGGCTGGGAAAGATCGGCCTTGTTGTTCGACCAGATCCCTCCCCTTTGACCATAGTCGTCAGGCGTAAGCTGAAGTTCATTCGAAGGGAGCACGCTGGCGTTGCCTATCGTTGTGAAAGTGCCAGGGACACACGTTTGTGCTGACAACTGTTGTGTCAATAACAATGTACTTCCAAAAATAAAAAGGAAGATAAACACAAATTTTCCGTAAATGGTAAGTGCGTTTTTCATAATTTTTGATTTAAGGATTAAACAATTTCAGTATTCAAAGGTTAATTCACGAAAATTCGACTTTAAATTTAAAGCATATTGATGATCAAATATAAACTTCGCGTAATCAGTGTAATTCGGAAAAAAAAGAACTTATTATACTGGGCTCATTGAATTCTGTGCGAATATAAAGGCACCTCAAAAACAGGTTTCAGCGTGGTTTTCGATGTGTTAAAAGTATAACATTGTTTTTTTACAAACAATTTTTTTTCTCCAACTTTTTTCACATGCCTATATATCAATCACATACCAATGACTTCATTTGCGCTTGGGCATTCTTGTCTCTTGCATTCGTCCTTTTGCAGTTGAATTTACCGAAAAAAATTGCGGTCAAATTCATTAACCCTATCTGTGTCTCTGCCTGTATCTTGCCTATGCAACGGATATTTGATCCATGCATACTGTATTTCTAAATCCAGATACATGTTCTATCCCCCTGCGTTTGAGATCAATCTCAACCAATAGCAACCCATTGAGTAGCAGGGTGGAATCGCAGCGATTCTTGTAGTATCTTCAGTAGTAATCTGGTAAGAAACCCGGAACCAATTATGGCACCAGTATTCCTGTTCAATGAATTCGAAATAGAGATTTTCGCCAATGCTTCTCTAACTGCGCTTTGAGGTTGACGAGCAACTTTTTCTTATCCATGATAGCCACGAAAGAATAACCCGACTGTTGTGTTAAAACATAATAATCAACCGAAATAGATTAAATTTGTTATCCTTGCTCACACTAACTTGTGATTCAAAAGAAACAAGAACCATTACTTATTAAAACACATTGATTGAATCCATATATTAACAAAGGCGACAAAGCCACCAAAACGGGTTTTGGTGAAGGTTTGCTTGAGGCAGGCCGAGGAAATCCGGTTGTGGTTTGCATTGGTGCTGATATCACCACATCGGTTGGGTGCAATTTATTCAAAGACGAGTTTCCAGGCCGGTTTATTTCTTTGGGCATCGCTGAACAAAATTGCATTGGAGTGGCAGCCGGGCTGGCTTTGGAAGGAAAGATCCCCGTTTTCTCGACGTATGGCGTTTTTGCTGCCCTGAGGGCTGCCGATCAAATCAGGGTTTCTGTCTGTTACAATAATTTGCATGTGGTGATCGGAGGCGCCCATGCAGGTGTTTCAGTCGGACCCGATGGTGCAACACACCAGTCGTTGGAGGATCTTGGAATAATGAGGGTCTTGCCGAACATGATTGTCCTCTCCCCTTGTGATGCAACACAGACAAGGCTTGCGATCCTTGCTGCAATCAATCAATGCACTGGCCCTGTTTACATCAGGTTCGGCCGTGAACCCATGCCTGATTTCACCACCGCCGGAATGGGTTTCAGCATTGGGAAATCGCAGACATTGAAGTTTGGAAACGATCTTACAGTCATCGCAACCGGGCACATGGTTTGGGAAGCACTGCAAGCAGGCTGCCAGCTTGAATCCCTTGGAATTCACGCACGGGTTCTCAATATGCATACCATCAAACCAATTGACCGGGACGCCATCATCATGGCTGCAAAGGAAACCGGCGCTATCATTACCGCAGAAGAGCACCAGGTGAATACCGGGCTTGGCAGTGCGGTTGCAGAAGTCGTCGTGCAAAACCATCCTGTTCCCATGGCCTTTATCGGGATGCCTGACTGTTATGGCGAATCGGGTGACCCACGTCAGTTGATGGAAAAATATGGAATGACGGCAGCGGCGATCGTTGAGGCAGGGATAAAATTGTCAGGGGACAAGTTAACAAAATGGTAAATTAGTAAGTTAGCAACTTAGCAACTTATCATCTCCCCTTCGCTCCACCCCTCACGTCAGATATATCTCCTCTGGATAGGCAATCCGATACAAAGTCAGTCCCTTGGCCGGTACAGATTCCCCGGCTTTTGACCGGTTTTTGCTTTCGATAATCTTTTGCAGATCTTCCAGGGTTATTTTACCTGTTCCCAACTCCAGCAAAGTACCGACAATGGCCCTGACCATGTTTCTAAGAAAGCGGTCGGCCGTAATGCTGAAGACCAGTTCTGTGCCTTCCATCTCCCATCGGGCCTCGCTGATCCTGCAAATATTGGTCTTTGTATCCGTATCAACCTTTGAAAAAGAGGTGAAATCACGATAGCCCATGATCAATGCTGCCCCCCGGTTCATCAGTACATGATCAATATCACCATAGATATAATGGGTGAAATTCCGGCGAAAGGGATCCGGAACCCTGGAGATGCAATAGCGATAGGTTCGTGATGTTGCACTAAACCGTGCATGAAGATCCACTTTGACAGGAAATATTTCAAAAACCGCAATGTCACCCCAGAGGTATGCATTCAACCGGAAAACCAACTTTTCACGGGCCTCGTTCGTTAACAGGTGATCAATGTCAAAATGGGCAAAGTATTCATTTGCATGAACCCCGGTATCGGTACGGCCAGCTCCGGTCAGACGAATGGCAGATCGCAGCATCATGGTCATGGCCTCTTCCAGGGTTTGCTGGACGGTGATGGCATTGGGCTGCCGCTGCCAGCCATGATATCTGCTGCCATCATATGCCATTCGAAGGAAATACCGGTAAAAGTTCATGTAGTAAATGTGTGCTTCGCAAAAGTAAGAAAAAAACGCCTTTGCAAATCAGCCAGGCAACATGGTACCGCCTAAATTGACATCATGACCTTTGGAAAAACCTTTGTAAATCATTGTATTGCAAGTTTCACAAAAAGGGAGGAAGTGTATAAAGAACGTAAATTGCAATTCGTATGATTTTTCAGTCAGCCCATCGGGGGAACCAGGTCCATATCGGGCAATTTAGACTACCTATAAATTAAAGAAAATCCTTCAAAATTTTCAAGTCTGTTAATTAAATAACAAAGAAAAATAATACATTTGCACGAAAATTTGTTAATATTTTCACAGATCAACGGAAAAAGAATATAAAAAACTATATATTAACATTTTAAAATATATATTATGACTGATTGCAAATCATTAATTCAGGAATTAGCAGATAAATACGGACGGGAACGGGCCAGTTTGCTCCCAATTCTTCAAGGAGTTGTAGAGAAGAACAATTACCTGTCGGATTCATGCATGACGGACATCGCCAAGGAACTTGATCTTTCCGCTGCCCAGGTATACGGAACAGCTACTTTTTATTCCTTTCTTGATACCGAACCGAGAGGCGAGCATGTGATCAGGGTATGTAAAACCATCACCTGCGACATGCATGGCAAAAAGACCATCATTCAAACATTGGAGGACATGCTCAAAATCAAGGTTGGAGAAACCACACCCAACAAGAAGTTCACGCTTCTTGAAACCAATTGTCTGGGATGGTGTCACGAAGGGCCTGCCATGTTGATCAACGACACTCCCTATAGTGGCCTTACGACAGAAAAAGTACATGATATCATCAGTGAATTCATCAAGAAATAACATTTATAGAAAATAGGAGAAACAGTCATGTCAGAACAAACCCTTAAAAGAGTTGACTTAATCTTCGGGGAATATTCCAACGAAAAATATAAGGTTTTAGCCACCACCCTGGAGCGAACCAACGAGGATATCCTGAAAGACATATTAGAGTCTGGCCTTCGTGGCCGTGGTGGTGCAGGTTTTCCAACAGCCATGAAATGGAAATTCACTGCAGAAACTCCGGGTGATGAAAAGTACGTTGTCTGCAATGCGGATGAAGGTGAACCGGGTACTTTTAAAGATCGTGAAATTCTGCTCCGGGTTCCCCGCAAGGTATTTTCGGGTATGGCCATCTGTGGCAGGGTAATTGGCGCAAAAAAGGGATTGATGTACCTCCGGGGGGAGTACAAATTCATGGTTCCTGAACTGATGAAAGAATTGGATTCCTACCATGAGCACGTAAAGCAACTTGGCTTTGATTTCACCATTGAGATCCGTATGGGCTCAGGTGCCTATATCTGCGGTGAGGAAAGTGCACTGTTTGAATCAATGGAAGGCGGACGCGGTGAACCCCGCAACAAACCGCCCTACCCTACGACCAGTGGTTTTATGAAAAAACCTACCGTGATCAATAATGTGGAGACATTCGTCAATGTGCTCATGATCATGCGGCTCGGGCCCGATCAATATAAAAAACTCGGAACGACCGACTCACGCGGTTCAAAGGTATTCTCCGTATCAGGTGATACCCCCATCCCGGGAATCTATGAACTTGAACTCGGGATGTCGCTCGACCGCTTTGTAGATGAGTTCGGTGATGGCGACACCAAAGCGGTACAGGTTGGAGGAGCTTCAGGGTTTTGTGTACCGAGAAAAAAATTCAAGGATACGGTTATTGGGTTCGAAGGGGTGCCTACCGGCGGTTCCATGATGATCTTTAACAGTTCCCGTTCCATGTACAATGTACTGCACAATTACCTGGAATTCTTTGAAGAAGAATCCTGCGGACAATGCACGCCATGCCGGGTCGGTTGCCAGCAATTGCTCAAAGGGATCGTCGCGGTAAAAAAAGGCGAAAAGAAAGCCGTTTACCTTGATCAGCTCATGAAATTGAGTGAAAGCATGAAAATTACGGCAAAATGTGGTCTGGGTCAATCCGTAGCCAATTCATTTTCCTCCATTGTCAACAATTTCAAGGAAGAGATGATTTACTAAATCAGTATAAACAAGAAAACACATTCACAAGTTATGGATAAAAAAATAAATCTAACGATAGACGGTATCAATGTTAGTGTTGATGAAGGTACCACCATCCTTGAAGCAGCCCGCAACCTGAATATCCATATTCCAACCCTTTGTTTCCATGAAGATCTTTGTGTTGCAGGTAATTGCCGTGTTTGCGTGGTGGAACAGGAAAAAGTCAGGAACCTCCCTGCCTCCTGTGCAACTCCTGCTACAGAAGGAATGGTGATCCATACCAACAGCATGAAGGTTCGCATGGCCCGTAAACATATTGTCGAGTTACTTTTGTCTGAACACAATGCCGATTGCACAAAGTGTTATAAAAACGGCAATTGCGAACTCCAGGGCCTTGCCTCGCAGATGCTGACCGGAGACCATCTGTTTCTCGATCTTGTTCCGGATAAAAAATACACGATCGACATGTTCAATACGGCGATCATTAAAGATGACAGCCGTTGTATCCGTTGCCAGCGTTGCGTTCGCACCTGCGAAGAACTGCAAAGCGTCAGTGCATTGGGTGTTGCCTACAAAGGCAATAAGATGAAGATCTCTACCTTTTTCGAACACTCCTTGTTCGAAGTCGTATGCACCAATTGCGGTCAGTGTGTGAACAGATGTCCGACCGGTGCTTTGATAGAACGCAACTACATCGACCAGGTGTGGGATGCCATCTATGACCCAACCAAACATGTGGTTGTGCAAACGGCCCCTGCAGTTCGCGTTGCCCTCGGTGAAGCGCTGGGCATGGCTACCGGCAAAATTGTCACCGGGAAAATGGTGGCTGCGCTGAGGCGCCTTGGTTTCAACTCTGTTCTGGATACCGATTTTACCGCCGACCTGACCATTATCGAGGAGGGACATGAACTGCTCACGCGGCTCAAGAAAGCGCTTGTTGACAAAGACCCGACCGTTTCCCTGCCAATGGCAACTTCCTGCTCGCCGGGGTGGATCAAATTTATTGAACATACTTTTCCCGAATACCTTCCCAACCTTTCAACCTGCAAATCGCCGCAGCAAATGTTTGGGGCGTTGGCTAAAACCTACTACGCTCAGAAGCGAAAAATTGATCCCAAAAACATCGTTTCCGTTTCCATCATGCCTTGCACTGCGAAAAAATTCGAGGCCAACCGCCCGGAAATGCGTTCCAGTGGCTATAAAGATGTTGATTATGTGCTGACAACACGCGAACTTGGGATCATGATCAAGCAGGCAGGTTTGGATTTTGAAGAATTACCTGAAGAAAAATTCGACAGTTTCATGGGCTCATCTACCGGCGCCGCCGTGATCTTCGGATCAACGGGTGGAGTAATGGAAGCAGCTTTGCGTACGGCTTACGAAATTGTTACCGGACGCGAAGTTCCCTTCGATGGACTCAACATCACTCCGGTTCGTGGAACCGAAGGCGAAGTGCGGGAGGCTACCATTAAAATTGAGAAAGTCAAACCCGAATGGAGTTTCCTGGAAGGAGTTGAGCTGAAATGCGCTGTTGCGAATGGACTGGCACATGCAAAAACCCTGATGCAAAACGTCAAGGAGGGCAAGGCAACCTACCATTTTATCGAAGTGATGGCTTGCCCGGGCGGTTGCCTGGGTGGTGGTGGTCAACCGATCCCTACCAATAAAGAAATCCGCTCAAAACGCAAAATGGCGATCTATGAGGAGGATATGGGCATGCCGATCCGCAAATCTCATGAAAACCCCGAAATTGCTGAAATCTACAAGGAATTCCTCGAAAAACCACTCGGGCATAAATCCCATGAGTTACTCCATACGCACTACACACCTCGAAAGAGATACTAGAACCTGCTGCCATTGCTAAAAAAGCTGTTCAGTTAATTTGAACAGCTTTTTTTTATTCGACAGCAACGACAAACTTTTTGTGTATAAAATTAATCCTATAATTTGATAAATTTCCCTATAAATGTACCGCTAGTCAGTTTAATCCTGACAAAGTAAAATCCCTTACGTAAATTAATAAGATTTAACCGAAAATGTTCCCCCTGGTAGGGATCACTTTGAATCAACTTTCCTTGCAGGTCTAAAATGGAAATGGTGCATTTCCCAGGTTCGGGTAATTCAATATTCAGGCAGTCGAATGCCGGATTTGGAAAAAAACGGATCTTCTTTATAAACAACTCCTCGTTTATCTTATTGCCATAGGATTCCCTGCCAAAAGCCCTGATCTCGTATAGCGAATTACCATATACAGTGGCTCTTGAAACACAGTAGACTTTTATGTACCTGGCCGAAACCCTGGCGGGGTCCCAACAACATGTTCCCCCGTTGGCGTTTGTCATGTGCGCAACCGTATCGGTTAAATGTGTTGTATCATTTCCGCACAGAACATAGTATTCCGTAGAAAAAGCAGCTTCCCATAAGAGTTCAATCCTGTCAATATCATATCGTTTCTGAAGGTCGACGATGATCCATTGTTTGTCTTTAAATGCCGAAGCCCATCGCGTAGATTCAAAACCATCTACCGCATATTTGCCTGCCAGGCTTGAACTTTCAACCGAACTGACCATGACGGGTTTATTCAGGCAAATATTTACTTTAACAGAGTCGGAAACTACCAGGGTGGTCGTTTGAACGTTATTTGCCTCATTATGTTCTGCAATGCTGTTATCGGGGTCGACAATGGCAGTAACCGTATCGGTCCCGGTGCCAGCAGCCAGCCACGAATTCATGCCATTTGCACCGCTTGTCGAGCAAATCAATGCCATTCCTCCTGCAGGAATGGATTTCGTATAATTATCTGACCAGACAGCATCCACACCATTTATCTTGAAAAGCACTTTATGCAGTTCCCCGGACAAAGTTGCCCGCGTTCCTTCATTTTTTATAGTTGCAAGGAAAATGACTTTTTCACCTTGGACCGGATACCTGGGGATACTGTATATGTTTAAAACTTTCAAGTCGGGTTTTCGTGTTCCATCAATAAGGTGATAGATAGAAGTAAGTGGTAAATGATCGGACGAACCTCCAACCTGAATTTTATAGGAACCTGGTTCAACAATGTACGAGCCGGCAGCAACATTAAAAATATAGTAATCTTCACTTGTGATTTTAAATGTCACCGTTTTTGTTTCGCCGGCGGTGAGGTTGATCCGCTCAAACCCTTTCAGTTCTTTTTCCGGGACCCAACTACTTGCATCCAGGTCGGTCAAATATAATTGAACTACCTCGTCGCCATCGCGCGAGCCCGTATTGGTAATATCAGCACTGACAGTAACATCCTCTCCCATTTGGATATTGGCAGCTGAAATTTGAAGATTGCTGTACGTAAAATCGGTGTAGCTGATTCCAGATCCAAAGGCAAACTGCGGTGTTAAATTCATCTCATCATAATAGCGGTACCCACAATTAAAGTCGTCATTGAAATCGTTATTCCAGGCTGGCATCTGGGCATTATTTACGGGCATGGTCACCGGGAGTTTTCCGCCGGGATTGTAATCACCAAACAAGACATCCGCAATCGCATTTCCACCTTCCATCCCTGGATAAAAGGCATAAAGAAATCCTTTCATGCTGTTAATACAAGCAGGAACAGCACAGACTCCTCCGCTTTCCAGAATGACGATGATATTTGGATTGACTTTGGAAAGCTCGGTTATCAATAATTGTTGTTGGTCAGGCAATTCAACTTTGGAATTTTTTCTATCTCCTCCCGTATCATAGCCTTCCCCCTCCATTGTGTCGTCCAGGCCACCAATAAATATGACATAATCCGACTGCCTCGCAATTGCCCTGGCAACGGCAAACCCGGTTGTGTCATTTGTTTTTATTGGGCATCCCATGGCATAGAGCAGGTTGTCAGCTCCAATCTTGGCTTCAATTCCTTGTTTCGGAGAAACGGCATATGGGGGATTTACCCATGAACTGCCAAATCCGTCAAGTTGTGCTTTATTTGCACTGGGTCCGATGAGGGCTATTTTTTTATTTGCCGTTTTACTCAATGGGAGAATATTGCCTGTGTTTTTTAATAATACGATTGATTTCCGGGCAGCTTCACGGGCAAGTTGCTGATGCTCCAGGCTATTGACATTCAAATTGTTACCAAGAGGATAATGATCCAACATCCCGGCCATATATTTGGTTTTCAAAACGTTTCTGGTCGCTTTGTCAATATCCTCCATGGAAATTGATCCTGTATTGAGTAAATTCAATAAATCATTGTTATAATTATCGCTGCCCATGCAAACATCATTGGTTGCCTGGATGGCCATTCTTGAATTTAATATGGAACCCCAGTCGGACATGATAAAGAAAGGAAATCCCCAACGTTGACGTAAAATGGTATCAAGTAAAAACTTATTATCCGATGCGTGAATATTATTTACAATATCGTAAGTACTCATCAATGTATAAGCACCTCCTTCCTGAACACCACGGCGAAAGTTCAATCCATAATGGCCCATGAGCCGCTGTTCTGAAACTATTTCGTTGTTATTAAACCTGTTATCCTGCCTGTTGACACAATTATAATGCTTGACAGTTGCCAGCACCGGAGTACTTTGAATGCCTTTGATCATGTTTTCGGCTACCCGGCTGGCAAGAAACGGGTCCTCCCCTGCCGATTCAGCGCTCCGGCCGTTTCTGGGGTCTCTGCAAAGATCGATACAGGGTCCGAGTTGAACTCCTGCACCATATCCCCGGAACTCCTGCCCCATGGCCTCTCCTATCCTGTACCATAGTTTTTTATCCCAGCTGGCCGTCATTGAAATTCCTACAGGGAAAGCGGTAGCTTTTCCAAATCGATAGCCATGCGGACCATCAGCCATTACAAAACCCGGAATGTTCATGGCTGTGTTTGCAGGTGTTGTCATAAACCCGCTGTTAATCAACTGGTTGATTTTTTGTTGTGTGGTCATGAATGATAAAATGCTATCCACTTTTTGATCGAGTGTTTGCGAAAATCCTGAAAAAGGAATGCAAATTAAAAAACATAACAGGTGTTTATTCCAGGTTTTCATGACGTTAGATTATTGTTTCCCGATGGTATTGAAGCGGATGCTTCTTTGATTGAATAGCGACAAAGATAACTAAAGTGGAAGGATCATTCCTCAACACAAAACAGTTCTGTTTCCTCATGCCGGGATGCCACGACAATTTTTATCCCATTTGCCTGCCTGCTGAAAAGTTCATGCACCAGTTGAGGGTTATTGTTTTCGGCAGACAGATGCGATAGTACCAATAGTTTCATGAAATGTGCCCTGTGATTGAGGAAAAGTTCCAGTGCCTGGTCATTCGAGAGGTGCCCTTCCATACTCCGGATACGCCGTTTCAGGTAAATGGGATAACGCCCTCGCTCCAGCATTTCTTCATCATAGTTTGATTCAAGGAAAGCTGCATGACAGCTGTTCAGATGGTACGCCACCTGTTCGCAGGCAGTACCGATATCGGTGAAGACTCCTACGGTAATTCCGCATGAACTAATTGTAAAACTATGCGGTTCCGATGCATCATGCCTTTTTGAAAAAGGATTTACGCAGAGTTTGCCAATATTTACCGGGATGCCCGTTTTAAAGGGTTTCACCACCATCGGGTCGAGGTTTAGCCGGCTGTTCTTGTATGTGGTATCGGTAATGTATACAGGAATATGGTATTTCCGGGAAAGAACCTCGGCACCGCGGGTATGGTCGGTATGTTCATGGGAGATAAATATCGCTTTCACACGGTGCATTGACAATCCCAGCCGGATCATCCTGCGCTCCGTTTCCCGGCAGGAGATGCCGGCATCGATCAGCACAGCCACCGTTCCATCGCTGATATAATAGCAATTTCCATTGCTTCCCGAATTGAGCGAAGTGATGTAGATGGACATGGGTGCAAAGAACGGGATAATTTCAATAAAAAAAACTGCCGATAATCAGTCGGCAGTTTACAAGGGACAGAGCGCATTCCATCCCGATAATCTAACATTGGTATGTATAAAGAACGATGGTGATTTTAATCGTTGTGCCGGGTGGGCTCCCTCACATGTCCTGAATCCGCTGAATTACAGCGCCCTGGCCGGATAACATTGTGGGTGGGCCGCCTGGTTAGGGCCCCCGGACTACTTTGGTGTTGTTTTCTTTGATTTCGCAGGAGGTGGCGGGGGCGGCGGTGTCGCACTTTCAGTATCACCTCCTTCGTCAGTGTTGACATAAACTTTTACCTGCCGTTCCTGTCCATTCCGGTTTCGTTGTGCTTTTCGGGGTTCCCGGATAACAATGACCCTGTCGGGATGCTGGAACGTTGGGGCATCATTCAGATCAATAGTGATCCGCTTGCCATTTTTCCTGTCCTTTATTGAATAGCTTATTACCCTGTCCATCGGGATGTCACCGAGAATATCTGACAAGGTCTGACCATGTCCGCCCGACCGCATGATCATTCGGCCCGGCCCGGGGGCCATGCTTTCCCATATTGGATCTTCCAAATCCCTTCCGAATGTCATACCTTCACCATCCATTTCTTCCAATGCTTTCATATCCATCGGGCAATCAGGAAGATCAGGCATTTCGAAATTATAATTGAACCCCTGTGGCATGCAATGCATTTTCAACCTGGCGTGTTTTCCTCCGTGACCCAATTCGATGACCTTGTCAATTTCCTGCTTGATGGAGTCGATCATGCCTGTATCCGGCATTTCCATGATCGTATCAATGACGGTCGTTTTACCGTTGTCATCACTGACAATTTTTAAAATGATTTTCTTATTCGGTTCTTTGCTGGCACTCTCCTGGGAAAATACCGGCCGTGTGATAAAAATGGTAAAAACCATTGCTGCACCAAAGACCAGGGCAAATTTCAAGTTGATCGAATTACTTTTCATATGTTTTGCGGTGTTATAATTCCTGATGCAAATCTAAGCCGGGTAAGTCCCTGAAAATGTTAACAAAACGTTAAACTTGGTTAATGAAAAGTTAATCTTAATTTTAGACCGGTTCCTTTAATTATTTTTGCATCATGAATAAGAGGGTATTATACATTCTGATCGCCGGCATTTGCATTTCACTCCTGGGGATCATTGCTGTACAGTTCTTCTGGATCCGGAATGCATTCAGGGTGAAGGAAGCGCAATTTGCACGCAGTGTCAACGATGCCCTGGGAAGTGTTGTCAGTAAAATTGAAGCACGTGAAAACATGTTTTTTATCAGCAGGAACTTTGAAGGCGACAGCATTATGAGCATTGTGCAGGCTTTATCGAGAGATACCAGCACCACCATGAAGAACAGGCTCGATTCTCTCCTCCAGGTGAATGAAATACCCCGCGCAAAACACAACCCGCTTCCTGCTATTTTACCATTGCATCCCGGGCCGCCTGAACCGCCCAGGGGAGTGATCCATTATTCCTACCAATACAACATGGTTCCGGTTCAGGGCGGGCAGGATTCCATCACCCTGAAAATGGAGGAATTTTTTCAGGAGATGCAATCGATGGACCCAATGGATTTCAACTTCAAGTGGGATGATCAGATTGCCCGGATTGATTCAATGATAAACATGAACCATACCAGGAGTGACTATCTGCCGGATGGTTCGCCGATCGACCCGGAAAGCATGGAAGAAGGAGAAATCATCATTGAATCACCGGATATTACCGGTTCCCAATATCTGCACTACAGGGTGCCCCAATCCATATATCCGGCCCCGATCCGGCGCCCGCAGCAGGAAAACAGAAACAAATTGAAAACCAGGGAAGATAATATTCAGAAATTAGACAGCAAAGCCCGGAGAATACAGGAGGTCATCAAGCAAATGGCAATTGCCCTTGAAACCAAACCAGCCCCGATCCAGCAGCGGATCAATAAAAAGAGCCTCCAGGCCACGCTCAGCAAATCATTTAAGGACAAAGGGATAGACCTTCCATTTGAATTTGCCGTCTACTCCCCTTCCATCGACAGCAATCATATACCCATTCGCTCGGCCGATTTCAGGCATGAGGATGAAACAACTGAGCACCGGGTCTCCCTTTTCCCGAACGACCTGTTTCAGAAACCGGATATGTTGCTGGTTTTTTTCCCGGGACAAAAGTCGCATGTCTTAAAATCATTGTCCCTGCTGTTGGTTGGATCGATCATCTTCACTCTGATCATCATTCTGTCATCCGGCGGCAGCATTGTGGTGATGATCCGTCAGAAGAAAATTTCGGATATTAAGACTGATTTCATCAACAACATGACCCATGAATTCAAAACACCCATTGCAACTATTTCAATAGCAGCTGATTCGATCACCAATCCGCGTGTAATATCAGAACCGGAAACCATCAGGAATTTCACCCGGATCATCAAGGAAGAGAATAACCGCATGAATACCAGGGTTGAACAAGTTCTGCAGATGGCCCTGCTTGACAGCCGTGATTTCAAACTTCGCCCCGCGTTAGTTGACATGAACTACCTTATTGAAAAGGCTGTCGGCCATTATCGCTTGCAAATTGAACAACGCGAGGGATTGATCACTACCCACCTGGCAGCCGATCATTCCGTGGTAGAGGCGGATGAAGACCATATGAGAAATGTTCTGTTGAACCTCCTTGATAATGCAAATAAATATTCGATCAATCAACCGGAGATTGAGGTGTTTTCATACAGCAGGTCAGGAAAATTTATTTTCGGGGTGGCAGACAAGGGAATTGGCATGAGCCAGGAAGTCCAGCGGAAAGTTTTTGACAAGTTTTACAGGGTCACTTCAGGCAACATTCATAATATCAAAGGGTTTGGGCTGGGGCTCAGTTATGTGAAAGCCATTGTTCTTGCTCATCATGGAGACATCAGGATAGAAAGTGATTTGGGAAAAGGCAGCCGGTTTGAAATCAGCTTACCGGGGGTCAGGGAACAGGAAATGGACAATGGATAATGGACAATGGACAATGGACAATGGACAATGGACAATGGACAATGGACAATGGACAATGGACAATGGACAATGGACAATGGACAATGGACAATGGACAATGAACAATGGACAATGGACAATGGACAATGAATGAGGCATGGAGAATAACGAATAAATTATTTGATTGATTTTGAAGATATTAATTACATTTATAACCGGAAGCAGGAATGAACCAAAAAATTAAAATATTACTGGTAGAAGATGATCCCAACTTCGGATCCATCATGAAATCCTATCTGGAACTGAATGATTTTGAGGTTCTCCTGAAAGCCGACGGGAAATTAGGGTTGACAGCATTTAAATCGGAGTCATTCGATATTTGCATCCTGGATGTAATGATGCCTGAAATGGATGGATTTACACTTGCCAAGGAGATAAAGAAAATTAACAGTAACACCCCGTTTATTTTTCTTACTGCAAAATCACTGAAAGCTGATATGCTTGAAGGTTTTAAAACAGGGGCGGATGATTACATCACCAAACCATTTGATACGGAGGTCCTTCTTTTCAAATTGCACGCTATTTTAAAACGAAACATACAGCGAGCTGAAAATTCAGAAGATGTAAATGAAATGAAAGTTGGAAAACTGTTATTTAACTACAACCTCCGCACCCTCTCCTATGCCAGTATCACCCAGCAACTCTCACCCAAAGAGGCCCATCTCCTGAAAATGTTATGTACTGCCAAAGACGGAGTATTGTTGCGCAAGGATGCCCTTGAAAAGATTTGGGGAAATGATAATTATTTCAATGGCCGCAGCATGGATGTCTTTATCGCGCGGCTTCGTAAATGCCTCAAAGCAGACCCTTCGATTGAAATTGCCAACATCCATGGGAATGGGTTCAGGATCATTTTCGGATAAACAAATCCTCAGCTTTCTTCATCTGGTTTGCTACTCATTCCATCCCGAAAAAATATTGATTACAGTAACCCTGCATTTTTCAGTATCTCACTAAGTTTGGGCTGGGTTTTAGCAAAATCCACCAGTACAGAAACGATCCGCTGATCCTCTTTCCTCAATGGAGCCAATGAAAGTTTGCGGTCCCAGAAATCAAATCCGAAGATACTTACCATCATTGTGGTGAAAATACCGATAATTGCCCATAAGAAATTGAAGAGCTGGTCAAACCGGCTGACCATTTCTGAATGCAGACCATCAATTTTTGTATTCATTTCGTTTCGAAGTCCATCTAACTTGTTGTCGATTTTGCCATTAATCGCTTCCACCTTTTGCTCTGTACGGATTATCCGATCACGGTCATCCAGTGCAAATGGAATCTCCTTTGTTTGTGCCCTGGATAGAAAAGGCAATAGCATTATTAATATTACGATAATTTTCTGGAAATTTTTCATTTTCTTTCTCTGCCAACTCATTCTACATAAATGAAAATAAACACAGAATTCTGCAAACAACAAATCTGGTTCTACCCTCCGTCACATCTTAAATATAAACATATTAAAGATGTCAATTCCAATTCCAAATGTGAATTTATTAACACTGTGAAATAAATCACATAAAATGCTTGCACAGGATCGTGAGAGATGGTACCTTTGCAACCGGATTCAGGATATGAATTTTTAACCAATCAAGGAGAACCTGAATTCATAACACACTACAATACCTCCAATTATGGAAAAAATAAAATCACTGGCCGAATTAAATAAAATCAGGGAAAACTCTCTTGCTGTCATTGATCCAGACGGCAAGACCACTGGATCTGATGCACGTATCCGGGTGAAGATTGCCATGGCCACCTGCGGTATTGCCTCCGGGGCAAGAGAGGTAATGGAAGTTTTCATCGAAGAGTTCGCCAAACGCAATATTGATGCGGTTGTTACCCAGACAGGCTGCATGGGATATTGTTATGCCGAACCCACCGTTGAGATCACAATGCCCGGGAATGAACCCATTACCTTCGGCTTTGTTGATGTGAAAAAAGCCAGTAAGATCATTGACAAATACGTGCTCAATAACGAATTGGTTGACGGGATCATCCCGGTAAACTATGAAACGATCGAAAACAAATAAAACCCGGAAAAAGTCAGATGGCAAAAATTAAATATCATATTCTTGTTTGCGGCGGGACGAGTTGTCACACTTCAAAAAGTGAAGATATCCTGAAAAATTTTCAGGATTTAATTAAAGCGAAAGGACTTGACGCTGAGGTTCAGGTGATCAGGACAGGTTGTTTCGGATTTTGTGAAAAGGGACCGATCATAAAAATGATGCCCGACAACACTTTTTATACACAGGTGAAACCGGAAGATTGTGCCGAGATTCTGGAAGAACATATTATCAAAGGGAAAAAGGTCGACCGTTTGTTGTACAAAAAACCTGATGCTGCTGAATTTAAAAGCGATTCAAAGCAAATGGGTCTTCGCAGGAAACAAATCAGGATCGCCCTGCGGAACTGTGGGTTCATCAACCCGGAAAACATTGATGAATATATTGCCCGGGATGGTTACCAGGCCCTTGGCAAAGTCCTGACGGAATTGACCCCGGAGGCGACCATCGAAATCCTGAAGAAATCAGGGCTTCGCGGGCGAGGAGGCGGTGGCTTCCCGACCGGATTGAAATGGGAGATCACACGGGCCGTCAAGGCTGATCAGAAATATGTGGTTTGCAATGCCGACGAAGGCGACCCCGGAGCATTTATGGACCGGTCGGTTCTCGAGGGCGACCCGCATACCGTGCTTGAAGCAATGGCCATCAATGGGTATTGTACAGGTGCAGACAAAGGCGTTATTTACATCCGGGCTGAATATCCATTGGCTGTTGAGCGTCTGAAAATTGCCATGAAACAGGCCAGGGAATATGGATTGCTTGGAACCGATATTCTTGGCACCGGGTTCAGTTTCGATATTGAAATCCGGTATGGTGCCGGTGCATTTGTTTGCGGAGAGGAGACTGCGCTTATCCATTCAATGGAAGGACTTCGCGGTGAACCTACCGTGAAACCACCATTTCCTTCCGAATCAGGATTTCTTGGCAAGCCGACCAATGTGAACAACGTGGAAACCTATGCCAACATCCCGGCCATAATCTTAAAAGGATCAGACTGGTATGCAAGTATCGGTACTGAAAAATCGAAAGGAACAAAAGTCTTTGCACTGGCAGGTAAAATCAACAACGTGGGACTCATCGAAGTTCCCATGGGCATTACCCTTCGCGAGATTATCTTTGAGATAGGTGGCGGAATTAAAAACGATCGGAAATTCAAGGCAGTGCAGACAGGTGGGCCTTCCGGGGGGATGCTTACGGAAAAAGACCTGGATACCCCGATCGATTATGACAACCTGATCGCTGCCGGTTCGATGATGGGCTCAGGCGGTATGATCGTGATGGACGAAGATGACTGCATGGTGGCCATGGCGAAATTTTATCTTGAGTTTACCGTTGAAGAATCCTGTGGAAAATGTTCTCCATGCAGGATCGGCAACAAGAGGTTGTTTGAAATGCTTGAAAAAGTTACCCAGGGCCAGGCTGTCATGGATGATCTCGATAAATTGCGTAACCTGAGCCATGTCATAAAAGACACGTCATTGTGCGGGCTGGGACAGACCTCGCCGAATCCGGTTCTCTCCTCCATGGATAATTTCTACCATGAATACCTGGAACATGTTGGCGATAAAAAATGCAGGGCGGGAAGTTGCAAGTCGCTGATGCAATACATCATCAATGCCGAAAACTGCATCGGATGCACACTTTGTGCCAGAAATTGCCCGGTAGACGCCATCGCAGGCGAACGCAAACAGGCCCATGTGATTGACCAGGATAAATGTATCAAATGCGGTGCATGCATGGAGAAATGCAAATTCAATGCGATTTTTATTAAATAACCAGGAGGAATACATGGAAATGGTAAAACTGACCATCGACGGAAAAATGGTTGAGGTCGAAAAAGATACAACGATTTTAAAAGCTGCCAAGACAATTGGCATTGACATACCTACCCTTTGCTACTTTCAACTCAAAGACATGAACATTGAAAACCGTCCGGGCGGATGCCGCATTTGCGTGGTTGAAGTCGTCGGCCGGCGAAATCTCGCTCCTGCATGCTCTACCAATGTTTCAAAGGATATGGTCGTTAACACACATTCAATCAGGGTATTGAACGCACGCCGTACTGTTCTGGAGTTAATACTATCCGATCATCCTGCCGAATGTCTCACCTGTGCCAAATCGGGCTATTGTGAGCTCCAGACCATGGCACAGCAACTTGGCGTACGCGAATTACCTTTTCAGGGTGAGCAGTCGACTTACCGCAAGGACACCTCGCCTGCCATCATACGGGATGTTGACAAATGCATCATGTGCAGGCGGTGCGAAATGATGTGCAATGATGTACAAACAGTAGGTGCGCTTTCTGCAGTCAACAGAGGGTTTATGGCAGTGGTAGCTCCTGCGTTCGAAATGAATCTCGAGAAATCTCCCTGTACGTATTGCGGACAATGTGTATCCGTTTGTCCTACCGGTGCCCTGACCGAAGTCGACCACTCGCGCAACGTGATCAATGCACTCGCGGATCCTGCAAAAACAGTTGTTGTTCAAACAGCACCTGCGGTCCGCGCTGCCCTAGGCGAAGAATTTGGCCTTGCGCCAGGCACTCTAGTAACGGGGAAGATGGTCGCAGCACTCAGACGACTAGGTTTCAACTACGTGTTCGACACCGATTTTGCTGCCGACCTGACGATCATGGAAGAAGGAAGCGAATTACTCGACCGTCTTACCCGTTACCTCAAGGGTGACAAAACAGTGAAACTGCCTATCCTCACCTCCTGTTGTCCCGGATGGGTGAATTTTTTCGAACACAACTTTCCTGACCTGATGGACGTTCCATCTACCGCGAAATCTCCTCAGCAGATGTTCGGCCCGATTGCAAAGGAATATTTTGGGAAAAAACTTGGAATCGACCGCAAAAATATGATCGTGGTTTCGATCATGCCCTGCCTTGCAAAAAAATATGAATGCCAGCGTGATGAGTTTAAAGTAGACGGAGACCCGGATGTAAATTACTCTTTGTCAACCCGGGAACTTGCACATCTGATCAAATTTGCCAATATTGATTTCAACAGCCTGCCTGATGAGGATTTTGACAACCCGCTCGGTGAATCCACGGGTGCTGGAGTAATTTTCGCAAATACGGGTGGCGTTATCGAAGCTGCCTGCCGCACTGCTTACGAACTTTATACCGGCAAAAAACTTGAAAAGGTTGAATTCAATGAACTGCGCGGCCTTGAGAATATCCGTCATGCGACCCTTGATTTCAATGGTCTGCCTATCAATATCGGCATTGCCCACGGACTCGGCAATGCACGCAAATTGCTCGAGGATGTTCAGGCCGGAAAAAGCCTGTTCCATGCCATCGAGATCATGGCCTGTCCTGGCGGTTGTATCGGAGGCGGAGGCCAGCCTTTTCATCATGGCGATTCAGAGATCATTAAGCAACGCGCTGCCGCGATTTACCGCGAGGATGTTGGCAAACCCATTCGTAAATCGCATGAAAATCCGTTTATTATAGAACTTTATAAAGAATTTTTAGGAAAACCACTGGGTGAAAAGTCACACCAATTGCTGCATACTCATTATTTTGACAAGAGTGCAGGGACCTTTGTGGATGAATAGGGCAAGGCTTTACGATTTTCGATTGATAAGAATAGGATAACCAATAGCATTTTTGCATTTTAATTTTCGATTATGGCAAAGATTAAATTATCAGAAAAAAAAATAGAAGAACTGAAAGTGGTTTGCAAGTCTTTCAACAATGACAAGGGCGAACTCATCAACGTTCTGCACAGTGCGCAGAGTATTTTCGGTTATCTTCCGGCTGAATTACAGGAAGTAATCGCTAAGGAGTTAAATGTTTCGGTTGCGCATGTTTATGGCGTAGTGACCTTTTACTCTTTTTTTACCATGATTCCCAAAGGAGAGCATCCGATTTCAATCTGTCTTGGTACTGCCTGTTATGTACGTGGTGCAGAGAAGGTACTGGAGGAGTTTAAGCGTGTTTTGAAGATCCAGGTCGGAGAAACCACTGCTGACGGTAAATTTTCACTAAGTTGTTTACGATGTGTCGGAGCCTGTGGTCTTGCACCGGTTGTGCTTGTCGGTGAAAAAGTTTACGGGCGCGTTTCACCCGACGGCGTTAAAGACATTGTAGCTGAGTATAATAATTAGGTTTTTTGGTTCATACATGATTGACGAAGCCTGCCGGTTGTAAATCCGGCAGGCTTTTTACTTTATAGGAGAATGGATAACAAGGCGAAATGGTCAAATGAAACTTTAGAAAAACTTCATTGTCACCTCCTTTAAAAATTTCTCTTCAAGTGTGCGGGTAATGCGATGGACCACGGTTCTTCTGAGTTCAAGTTCAACCGGCATGGTGGGATCCTGGTGAGCGGTGTTGATATTCGTTCCGACGAGGAAATGAATCTCATCGCTGTCAAGGAGATAGCGAACAATCTCATCGGCAGGACCTTTACCCAGGTGGTAGTTGTTGTTATACTTTTTCAGCAATTCACTCACCTTGCTGAGGGTAAGGATCCCTTCGGTGATCAGGTCAACGCCTTTCATATGCGATACGGGCGGAAGTTCAGGGTCCAGCATTTCCGGGCTGTCGGTAATCACCTCTCCCCATTCACGTGCAACCATGTCGCCGGTGGTTGCTCCGCATATAATTTTAGTCCCCTGAAACTGTTTCAGAAGCCCTGTAAACATTTCATCCTTTCCCGGATCCTGCGGCGGGCCTGAGAAAATCATCAATTTTCTCGGTTCGCGAAAATAGATAACTCCGCAACTGATGTCATCAAGCGGATGAAAATTATCATTCTGGTTGGCTTTGTTGATTACCTTGGTGCTCAACTTAACGGCCGAAATATTACCCTCCTCACGGATGGCTTCTTCCACGAATTTTTGAAGGTTTTCCAGCCCCCAGCCCAGTTGGTATTTATCGCTCCCAAGCCCTGATTGGGTAACCCCGTCGGAGCAAAAAACGATCCGGTCCTCTTTTTGTGGCCGGAATGTCGTCGTCAGTACCTCCCGGCCTGCGTTCTTTTCACCATCTAAAACCACACAATTCCAGTCAGGCTCATGTAACCTGGATCCATTGAAAACCAATGTTCTGGGATTTTCATATTCCAGGATATGAACCTCTCCTTCCACATCTATTTCGGCGATTGTAAAAGTGGAATAGTTCATGTGTTTCACACTGTCGACGGGCAAAGTCTTCATAATGATTTCCGTGCTTTTCTGAACGCTCTTATGTTCCTGTGTGAAATTCACTGCCAGTGTAGCCGTAAGTGTAGCCAGCATATTGGCTTTGATCCCATGCCCCATCCCATCGGAAAGGACCACGATAATCCGCCCCTCCTCCTTGATTCGCCTTGATATAAAAACATCCCCGCAAACCCGAGCTTCGCCATGGCATTTTTGCTGACAGGTAACTTCGATGAAGAATTTTTCGTTCATGAAAACGGGTGAATCGGTAATTATTTTTTTCCCGGGTTTTTATATGAGTCAATGACCGAATTCAGCATGAGTTCGGTTTTTGAAGCTCCCTCCCCAAGCAGGTAGGCGATTTTTTGAACCATATCAAAATTTTCATCGATCACTTCGGTAAGCCGGGTGATGATTTGCTCTTTTCGGACCTCAGGAAGGTAAATGTCGCGCAGGATGCCCCCGATATATTTATGGCTGCGGATCGGGAAAATTGAAACTCCGAGTTTGATGTCCCCAAACTGAACGTCCTTGTTTTCAATGGGTTCATCAGCGGAAAGAACATATGAAAACAATTTATAGAAATGAACCGGCAGTAGTGATTTCAGGTCAGCGCCTACCAATCCGGGAATTACTTCATCGATCAATGCCGCTTCTTCACCGACAATGCGGATGAATGCTTTGTTGCTCTGGTAAATTTTCAAATTTTCATCCACAATCACTACGCCTGACAATAAATTCTGCAGCATGGTGGTAATTATTTTCGCAGACTCCTTTTGTGCTTCGTGTTCATGCTTGGCTTTTTCTTCCGATTCTTTCAAAGCTGCTTTTGTTGTTGCCAGGTTTTCGTTGGTTGTGCGCAGGGTTTGAATGTATTCCTGCCGGTTTTGCCCGCTAAACACCTGGCACATTTCCGTAGTAGCCAATCCCTGTGATATGGCAATGGCCAGGTCACGACAGTTCTGGTATCCACACGACTCACATCCGACATCATTATTCAGATGACCTTCCCTGTTGATCATTTTCAGCACCTCTTCAATCTTTTCATCGTCGGGAACAGGGAGCCGTTGATCATCGGGAACAAATTGCCTTGAAAGATCAATATTTGCGAAGGAGGCGATTTCATTTTGCCATGTTTCCTTGTCAAACGCTGCAAGGCGCTTGGTCACATAATCCGTAACCAACGACATCCTTAAAAATTTCTCGCCCCCGGGCGAAGTCCCGGGTCCCATCAGGCACCCTTCATCGTAAAAGATATTGAAATTCTTTTTGATCAGTTCAATACGAGAATCGAATTCCTTCACGGCATGAACCATGTTATTCCGTCCTTCGGTGGTAATGACGGTACCCGTCAATAAGTTTTCACTGATCTCGGCAGCCTGAAGGAAACCATTGCTGATGGGATAAAGGGATCCTTTATATCCAAGTGGCGGGTCAAATTCGGAAAATTCCAACTGACTTTCACGGATATAATAATCCTGGAACAGTTGGCGTAATTCAACGAAAGTCAGCACCGAATCAATTTTTGCATCACTGTCAAATTTCAGCGCTTCGTCCTTGGTGGAAATACATGGACCGATAAAGATTACTTTAACATTCGGTCCATATTTCTGCCTGATTATTTTTGCGGTTGCAATCATCGGTGAAACGATGGGTGCAAGGTTGTTGATGAGTTCGGGGAAGTATTTTTCAATGTAAGAAACAACAGAGGGGCAATTGGCCGTAATATGATATTTGCCCTTGAAATTTTCGAACAGTTCCTTGTATTTCAAGCCAACCAATTCCACCCCGAAAGCCACCTCACTCACATAGGTGAACCCCAGTTGCCTGATCATTTCGACGAATTTCCGGTAATCGGTTATATCATGAAATTCACCAGAAATGGTCGGGTCACAGATGGCTGCAACTTTTTCACCGGAGGAAAGGATTGCCCTGGTTTCTTCGACAGAACTCCGAAAAGAGATCGCTGCAGGAGAGCAGGCACGGTAGCAACTTCCGCAACCGATGCACCGGGAAGGGATGATCGAAGGCAATTCATTGGCAATGTCAACCCGGATCGCTTTTACCGGGCAAACACGCACACAGGAATAACATTTGATACAAGTTTCGTGTGAAATATGAAACAGGGGTTCTGCGGCCATGATTTGTTTATTAACGTCAAATTTAAGAATATCTGCGGTTAATCGTATCATCTTTGAAAAAAAATCGCCTCATTCAGGCAACTTATTTGTTTGTTTATTATTTCACATTGATAATAATTTCACAATAAATTATTTCCAAATTGGATAATATTTGTTAATTTTGTGAAGCGGAAGGAATGAGAGAGGATATACGATAGTCGATTGACGATTTACAAATGAAAAGTATCAGATGACGAGTGAGGACCTTGAGGTTATTTTTTCAAAATATCCGGCGAATAAAAAAGACGGATTGCTCCCAATCATGCAGGAGATCCAGGAAACCCATGGCTATTTGACCACTGATCTGCTTGCGGCTGTTGGCAAATACCTGAATATCCCTGCCAACAAGGTATATGGAGTTGCAACATTTTATGACCAGTTCCGGTTTCACCCCCGGGGCCTTTTCCACATCCGGATATGCAGGGGAACTGCGTGTCATTTGTTTGGAGCGTCTACCTACCTCAATGAATTTGAGAACCAGTTGAAAGTGAAGGCAGGCGGTACTAGCAAAGACCGAAAATTCAGTCTTGAAATTTCCAGCTGCATGGGGGCTTGCGAATCGGCTCCCGTCGTTCATATCAATGACACCTTTTATACAAAAGTAACTGAAACTGAACTAGAAAAAATTATCCGTTCCCTGAAAGAAAAAACAGAATAAGATGGCCACCCTGACCGCTATTGAAACAAAAGACTTCCTTGTTGAAAAAATCCTTAAAAATTATTCAAACAATTTTGACAAGGATACCAGCGAACAGCTTTCTTTACTGAAACGGGATAAGGTGGAACGTCCAGTCCTTTTCATTGGCATGGGTTCATGCGGCCTGATTGCCGGGGCAGAGAAAACGTTGATCGCAGTTGAAAAATACCTTTCAGACCACCATCTGAATGGAGAAATTGTGAAAGTCGGGTGTTTAGGGTTGTGTTCAGCAGAGCCCCTGCTGGATGTTCAATTGCCGGGCAAAGCACGGATAGCTTTTCACCATGCAACGGAAGAAAAAGTTGAAGACCTGCTGAACGCGGTATTTCATCATACTTTGCTTCAGGAAAACATCCTCGGGCAATATAAACAAGGGAAGCAGGAGGAGTGGCCAAACATCCAAAAGATAGAAAAACTTCCATATTTCGCCAGGCAACACAGGATCATTCTTCGGAATTCCGGCTTCACTTCGCCTTACCTTATCGAGGATTATATTGCCCACGGCGGATATAAATCGTTGTACAAAACGGTATTAAATTACACTGCCGACAAGGTTTGTGAAATTGTTGACCAGAGTGAGTTGCGCGGGCGTGGCGGCGGAGGTTACCCAACAGGGAAAAAGTGGCTGGTTACGCTGGGGACCGGCAGTGATAAAAAATACCTGATCTGCAATGCCGATGAAAGTGATCCGGGAGCATTCATGAACCGGGCCATTATTGAAGGGGATCCTCATCGTGTTATTGAAGGCATGGCCATTGCCGCCTATGCCATTGGAGCGAACGATGCTTATTTATACATCCGTTCGGACTATATGCAATCATTGAAAATCCTTGAAAATGCCATCCAACAGGCAAAAGATTACGGGTTGCTCGGCAGCAATATTTTTGGCAGTGGGTTTAACCTGAATATTTTTATCCGTCAGGGAGCTGGTGCATTCGTTTGCGGTGAGGAAACTGCTTTGATTTCCAGTATTGAGGGCCGCAGGGGCATGCCGCAGGCAAAACCGCCCTATCCCGCAGAAAGAGGATTGTTCGGTCACCCGACCATCGTTAATAACATTGAAACATTGGCCAACATACCCACCATCATGGAAAACGGTCCATCATGGTTTAAATCGGTAGGGACTAAAGACAGCAAGGGGACCAAGGTATTCAGCATTGCGGGTAAATCGCTGCATACCGGTTTTATTGAAATTCCCATGGGAATTACGATATCAGAAATAGTCAATACCATTGCAGGAGGGGTGAAAAATGGCAGGAAACTGAAGGCTGTTCAACTTGGAGGGCCATCGGGTGTTTGTATTCCGGTACAAAACATGGAAACCGCCGTAGGATATGAGTCATTGCAGGAAATTGAAGCTTCCATTGGTTCGGGGGGATTAATAATCCTGGATGAGGAGACCTGTATGGTTAATCTATCCAAGTATTTTATGGAATTCCTGCAAAAGGAAAGTTGCGGGAAGTGTATCCCATGCCGCGAAGGTACGCGCCGTATGCTTCAGATCCTTGAAAAGGTAACACACCGGCCCAGGGAGGAAAGCACACATGAAACACTGGAAAGGTTTAAAGGTGTTGTCGAACTTGAAAGCCTGGCAGAAGTGATCCGTGATACCTCCCTGTGCGGATTGGGGCAGAATGCCCCCAACCCGGTATTATCCTCTCTGAAGTGGTTCAGGGACGAGTTCGAGGAACATATTTTTGACCGGAAATGTCAGGCTGGCGTTTGCCACGACCTGAGAACTTTCTTCATCGATGTAGCTGTTTGTAACGGGTGCAACATCTGCCAGAAAAAATGTCCGGAAAGTGCCATCATCGGAGTAATTAAAATGCCGCATTTTATTATCGAATCAGAATGTACCGGATGCGGAATTTGTTTTGACAGCTGCAAATTCAATGCAATTTATTTCAAATAGACTGGAAAATGCAATTTGAAATCGAAATAAACAACCAGACGGTATCAGCCAAGCGGGGTGAAACAATCAAGAATGTACTTGACCGGACCGGGATCCATGTGCCAACCTTATGCTATTTGAATGGATTTTCTCCGACCGGAGGGTGCAGGATGTGCGTGGTGGAAGTTGATGGGATTTCAGAACTTGTGCCATCCTGTTCACATCCGGTTGCCGAGTGGATGAAAATTAAAACCCATTCTCCTCGCGTACTGAAAGCCAGGAAACTACTCGTGGAACTATTACTAGCAGGCCACCCCGACGATTGCCTTTATTGTGAGCGAAGCGGAACCTGTGGTTTGCAGGACCTCGCCGCCGAGATGGGTATACGGGAGCGAAAATATCGCGGGAAAAGACAAAACATTCAGATTGATAATGCATGCCAGTCGATCGTGCGTGATCCCGATAAATGTGTTCTATGCGGCAGATGCATCCGGGTTTGTGACGAAGTAATCGGAGTTTCCGCCATTGATGTGGTTGGCCGGGGCAGCGAAAGCAAGATCGGAACCACCTATAACAAGGGATTGAATACGAAAAGCTGCGTCAAATGCGGTCAATGCATCATGGTCTGCCCAACGGGAGCGCTCTCGGAAAAATCCAGCATCCAGGCTGTTCTCGACGCATTAAATAATCCGGGACTTTTCCCGGTGATCCAGTTCTCTCCTACTGTTCCTGCTTCGATTGGCGAAGAATTCAGTATCAAGGCAAGCAAAGACATTTTAAACCTGCTGCGCGTTGCCCTGAAAAAAATCGGCTTTCGCCAGGTATTTGACGTTGCCATGGCTGCTGACCTGACGATTATGGAAGAGGCTGCAGAATTCATTGACCGGTTCAACAAGCATGAAAAACTTCCGTTACTAACTTCATGCTGCCCTTCCTGGGTTAGATATATTGAAGAGGTAAAACCCCAATTGCTCCCGTATTTATCTACAACCGCCTCCCCCCAGCAGATGATGGGCCGGGTGATCAAGAATTATATCGGCATTTCTGCCGGACAGAAAGCTGAAAACATTTTTGTTGTTTCTGTGATGCCCTGCACGGCAAAAAAATATGAAGCCGATCAGGACAGGATGAAAGACGGGATTTCACGGAACATCGATGCGGTGATCACCACGAGGGAACTTGTTCGAATGATCAGGTTGCTGGGAATTGATTTCAGCAGCCTGGAACCGGAACCAGGCGACACCCAATACAACATGCGCAGTTCATCGGGTAATTTATTTGGCGTTTCTGGTGGTCACCTGGAAGGGTTGCTTCGCACGATACAATACATGATGACCGGACAGGAATTGAATACACTAAAAATAAGCGAATTAAGGGGATTAAAAGGGAAAAAAGAAGCCAGGGTCAAAATCGGGAAAATGAATATAAATGTTGCTGCTGTCAACGGCCTGGCAAATGTGAAAGGATTGATCGATGATATGGAAGCCGGCCGCGAAGATTACAGTATTATTGAGGTCATGGCCTGTCCGGGTGGTTGCATCAATGGGGGTGGCCAGAAACTCAACCCTGAAGAAAAACACCTGAAACTGCGTATGAAATCGTTGTATGATATTGATGAAGAAGAGATGATCAGGGTTGCACATAAAAACCCCATCATCCTTGATCTGTACGAACGATTTCTCGCAAAGCCGGGAAGCGAGCGAAATATTGAATTGCTTCACATTTCAAGGCCAACAAAGGAGGGATCATGAGCAATTCGTTCCACCGGCAACTTGTTTTTACCATCAAGGACCGATGCCGTGTTTGTTTCACATGTGTACGTGAATGTCCTGTAAAAGCTATTAAAATTATTAACGGACAGGCAGAGGTTATCAACGACCGTTGCATCGGATGTGGTAATTGTGTCAGGGTATGCAGCCAGGGAGCGAAAATTCCATTATGCTCCATCGATGCCGTAGAAGTGCTGCTTCAATCAAAAAGCAGGATCGCTGCATGCATTGCACCCAGTTTCCCAGCCGAGTTTGAAGAGATACCAGACTACAAGGTATTGGTTGGCATGATCAGGAAACTTGGATTTGACTTTGTTACTGAAGTATCCTTTGGGGCCGATATCGTGGCACAGGAATACGAAAAGATGATCAAGGAAAGCAGATACGAAGGGGATATCTCGTCCGACTGCCCTGCAATTGTCTATTTTATCCGTCACTATCATCCCGACATGGTGAACTACCTTGCTCCAATTGTCTCTCCGATGGTCGCCATGACCAGGGTCATGAAGAAGAAACACGGAGAGGACCTGAAGGTTGTATTTATCGGCCCCTGTTTTGCAAAAAAAGCGGAAACGACCGAGATCGATGAAGTGCTTACATTCATGGAATTACGCGAAATGTTTAACAGCAGGAACATTCGCCATGAAAACACAGATCCATCCGGCTTTGATCCGCCGCACAGCGGGAAAGGCGCTATTTTCCCGATCAGTCGTGGATTGTATTATACCGCCAATAACCAGGAGTCTATCCCCGAAGAGCGGGTAATTATTGCAGAGGGGCGGGTGAATTACAAAGAGGCTATCAAGGAGTTTGAAGAGGGTTACATCCGGAAAAAACACCTGATGTTGTTATGTTGCGATGGGTGCATCATGGGGCCGGGAACCTCACCAGGCGGAAAACGGTTTTCGCGGAGCAATGCCGTTGGAGAATATGTTGCAGGGAAGCTTCAGAATATTGACAGAAAAGCCTGGGAAAAGGATGTTGCAGAATACAGTAAACTGGATTTATCGCAAAGTTTCACAACCGAAGACCGCAGGCTGGCTCCTCCCGGCAATGAAGAGGTGCTGAATGCCCTGCAATCGATCGGAAAGTTTTCTCCCCAGGATCATTTGAATTGTGGTGCCTGCGGTTATGACACCTGCGTTGATCATGCAAGTGCCATCGTGAATGGGCTGGCTGAAACCGAGATGTGCCTGCCATATGCCATTGAAAAACTCCATGATTCCATCAACAACCTCAATGTTTCCAATGAAAAGCTTGCCCGTGCAAGGGCCGCCCTCAAACAATCTGAAAAACTTGCACACATGGGGCAGCTTTCAGCAGGAATTGCACATGAATTGAATAATCCCCTGGGAGTTATCACTATGTACAGCAATATCCTCATGGATGAAGCGCCGGAAGGAGATGCAGTGCGGGATGACCTGAAACTGATCGTTGAACAGGCAGAACGGTGTAAAAAGATTGTCAGTGGCCTGCTTAATTTTGCCAGGAAAAACCAGGTGAACCTTTCGGAAACCGATGTTGTGAAATTCGTACAGCATAGCCTGAACTCAATCGTTAAGCCCGACAACATCTCCTGTTCCTGTGAATCAAAGATCGCCGATCCGCTGGCTAAACTGGATATTGACCAGATGATGCAGGTCCTTACCAACCTGGAAAAAAACGCCATAGAAGCGATGCCCCGCGGTGGAACGCTGGAGGTTGGTGTTGAAGGTGATGCTGATGAGGTGACATTCATTGTTTCTGATACCGGAACCGGTATAGAAAAGGAAAACATGGATAAGCTTTTTACCCCTTTTTATACAACCAAAGAGATGGGCAAAGGGACGGGATTGGGGCTCGCCCTGATTTATGGAATTGTCAAAATGCACAAGGGCAAAATTCATGTCGACTCCAACACCGATCCTTTACATGGGCAAACGGGGACAACTTTCAGGATTACCGTGCCCCGTGGGAGATAATTGGAGACGATGAAAACAATGAAAGGAATTCAGAAAATGCAGGGATCCTATGGTTATCCACCTTGTCACTCTGTTACCCTGTTACCCTGTTACCCTGTTACCCTGTTACCCTGTTACCCTGTTACTTTGTTACCTTATAACCCCGTGAATTTGAAAACAAAAGAGTTAAAACCATAAAACCAATAATAATGAAACCTGGAAATACAACCATTTTGATCGTTGACGATGATCAGGATTACCTTTATCAGCTGCAGACAAAAATTCAAGGCTTTGGTTTTAAAACAATTACGGCAGAAGGCCAGAAAGAGGCAGAAGAACTTCTCGAGAAGACAAAACCTGACCTGGCCATCCTCGATCTGATGATGGAAAATGAAGACAGCGGGTTCATCCTGTGTTATAAAATGAAGAAAAAATACCCGGAAATCCCCATCATCATTGCAACCGGTGTAGCCGCAGAAACCGGGATCAGTTTTGATATCAATGATGAAAATAACCGCAAATGGATCAAAGCCGATCTCTTTCTGGATAAAGGGATACGTACAGAGCGTTTGATGGAGGAAATTGAAAATTTATTGTTGAAAAATAACAGATAATGTAGTAATAAAGGATTTTCGGCTTATTTTTGAGAGGTGAAATAGATTTATGTCCATACTAAAAATTCTCGTCGTCGATGATGAACCTGGCATCCGGAGCGGAGTATCGCGGATCCTACGAAACTTCAGGGTGGATTATCCTTTCATGGATGAAGCCTTCGAGTTTGATATAATTGAAGCTTCTACCGGCGAGGCGGGTATTGAGATCATCGAATCGAACCAGCCTGACATCCTGTTGCTGGACAATAAACTGCCTGGAATCCAGGGGATTGAAGTACTTGAGTATATCAAAAAGAAACAAAAAAGCATCATTGTGGTCATGATCACCTCCTATGCATCGCTCGAACTGGCTGTGAAAGCAACCAGCGACGGGGCATATGATTTCATACCAAAACCTTTTACACCGCAGGAATTAAAGTCATCCATTGAGAACATCACCAAGCGCGTTTTTCTTAAAAAGATGACCAATAAACTGCAGGATTCAGGAAAGCAGATCCGGTTTACCTTTCTCTCGGTTCTCTCTCATGAACTCAAGGCGCCGCTGAATGCGATTGAAGGTTATCTGAAAATGGTGAAAGAACGTCAAATTGGTACGCGGCTTGAAGATTATGATGTCATGATAGAACGGTCGCTCGAACGGATAAAGGGCATGCGAAGCCTGATCCTGGACATGCTAGATCTTACCCGTGTAGAATCAGGAAAAGCGAAGAGAAACATCACAGATGTAGACTTGTCGATGGTTGCCAGGACAGCCATGGACACCATGCGGCCATATGCCATCCAACGGGATGTAAAACTCAATCTGCACCATGATGGGCCCGTCATGTTAAAAGCTGATGCCGAAGAGATGGAAATAATTTTCAACAATCTTATTTCCAATGCCATAAAATACAACAAGCATGGTGGAACCGTTGATTTCACCATCGAACCCAGGGATGGGTGTATGAATATCAGGGTGGTCGATACCGGCATTGGCATGACCTCCCTGGAGATCGAGAAGATTTTTGATGATTTTGTTCGGATTAAAAATGACAAAACCAAAAATATATCCGGAAGCGGGTTAGGACTTTCCATCGTAAAAAAACTGATTGACAATTACGCCGGAAAGATCGAAGTATCGAGCATTACGGACCAGGGTAGTACATTTGATGTGACACTTCCAATAGATAAGCCATGTTTGTAAAAAATTTACCTCACAAAACCGTTGAACGGTTAAGCCAGTACCGTCGTGCATTGCTGATGATCCTTTCGAAAGAAAAAACGCACGTTTTTTCTCATGAAATAGCGCAAATGCTTCACATTACTCCTGTTCAGGTTCGCAGGGACCTGATGCTGATCGGGTACTCCGGTAACCTGCGCAAGGGATATGATATCAAGGAACTGATCGAATTGATCGGGAAAATCATAGACTCAGACCGCGGTCAGCGCGTGGCCGTTGTCGGGCTCGGCAACCTCGGTAAGGCGATTATCAGCTATTTCAAAGGGAAACGTTCAAAATTAGCCATCATTGCCGCGTTTGATATCAACCCGGAAAAAATCAACCGTGTTTACGACGGGGTGGCTTGTCACCATTTCAGCCAGATGACCGATATCATCAAACAGAACAACATATCGATCGGCATCATTGCCGTACCTGCCGAACAAGCCCCTGAAATTGCCGAGACCATGGTTCTTGCCGGTATCAAAGGAATATTGAATTTCACGCCCAAACCGTTGAACGTCCCGCCATTCGTGTACCTTGAAGAGTACGATATGATTACATCACTGGAAAAGGTCGCCTTCTTCGCCAAAAAAAATGATGAACGCTTTAAGTAGAAAGAATTAGGTGAAAATATTTTATGATTTTGACCATGTTGGAGAAATCCGCAACGCGGTGATCACGACAGGGTCTTTTGATGGGGTGCATATCGGCCACAAAGTAATTCTGCAAAGGCTGAAAAAGCTTGCCAATGAAATTGGCGGGCAGACCGTATTGATTACCTTTCACCCACACCCGCGAAAGGTTTTGTACCCCGATACTGCAGGCAAAGGGTTGTTCCTGATCAACTCACAACGTGAGAAAATCAACCTGCTTGAAAAAGCGGGTCTTGACAACCTGATCATTGTCGAGTTCACCCTTGATTTTTCCAGGATCACTTCGATTGATTTTGTGAAAAATATCCTGCTGAACAAGTTGCACGCTCGCAAGATCGTTATCGGGTTCAACCACCATTTTGGCCATAACCGCGAAGGGGATTTCGGAGCGCTTCGTGAATTGGGCAGCAGCAATGGATTTGAGGTAGAAGAGATCCCTGAGCAGGATATCCACAATGAATCCGTGAGTTCAACCAAAATCAGAAAGGCCATCCAGGATGGCAACATCCAAAAAGCCAATGCCTATCTTGACCATCAATACATCATGATGGGCCTGATGAGCAAAAGCAGCCAGACACTTGAAGAAATTGGTTTTCCTTCCTATACCATGCAAATTGAAGAGGACTGTAAACTCGTTCCACCCAATGGCGTTTATGCCGTAACCGTTATCGGGGAAGACTGTTTTTCAAGGGCCATGTGCTTTATCAGGGAGAATGAATCCTCTCCCCTGGACACCCTTGTTGAGGTTCATCTTCTGGAAAGTTATGGCAGCATTGAAGGAAGCATCGGAACCCTGCTGTTTCACAAACGGATCCGGGAAGAGCGCATCCTGGCCACTCAGGAGGATTTAAAGCGACAACTCACCATCGACCGCAACCAGGTTGACGAACTTATTTTCTGATGCCTGTAAAATCCAATGACCGGTTAAAAGTTACTTTTCTTGGTACAGGAACGTCAATAGGCGTGCCGGTGATTACCTGCGATTGTCCGGTGTGCATATCTGCCGATCATCACGATAAACGAATGCGTACTTCCGTGATGCTGGAGATAAACGGGTTGACCTTCGTCATCGACTGTGGACCTGATTTTCGCCATCAGATGCTGAATCAGCATGTCATGAACCTGGATGCCGTGTTGTTCACCCATGAACACCGCGACCATATTGCCGGCCTGGATGATGTACGTGCCTTCAACTATGTTCTCAACAAAAAGATTGATATTTATGGCACACCACAGGTGATGGAAGCCATCAGGATCGAATTCCCCTATATTTTCTCGGAATCCCGGTATTTTGGCGCCCCGCAGCTAACCATTCACCCGATAGATGACCGGCCTTTTTCCATCATGGGAATTGAATTTATTCCCATCATGGTGATGCATGAAAACCTGCCGGTTACAGGTTTCCGGGTTGGAGACTTCACCTATATCACGGATGCCAGTTGTATCAGCGACCAGGAGTTGAAGAAGATCAAAGGATCGCGGGTAATCGTTTTAAACGCTTTGCGCAATTCAAGGCATGTATCCCATTTTTCAGTAGGCGAGGCTGTGGAGATCCTGACGAAATTAAAACCGGAGTCGGCATTTCTCACCCATTTAAGCCATTTTGTCGGACTGCATGCGGAGGTCAATAAAAAATTGCCTGATTTTATTCAATTGGCGTACGACGGATTAGAGGTGATGGTATAAGGCGCAGGTATGCAGATAGATATTTTAACATTGTTTCCGGAGATGTTTGAAGGGCCATTCAGCCATTCAATTTTAAAACGCGCACAGGCAAAAGGGCATGCAGTTATTCGATTGCATAATATCCGCGATTGGTCCGTTAATAAACATAAGTCTGTTGATGATTATCCTTATGGCGGCGGAGCCGGGATGGTGATGATGATCGAACCGGTCGTAAGATGCATCGAAGAATTACGATCAAAAACTTCCTACGACGAATTAATATACCTCAGTCCCGACGGAGAACTTCTCACCCAGGGAATAGCAAACCAACTATCGACCAAACAAAACTTACTGATTCTCTGCGGCCATTACAAAGGGATTGATGAACGTATCCGGATACATTTCATCACCCGTGAGATTTCCATTGGCGACTATGTATTGTCGGGTGGCGAAATGGCTGCTGTGGTGCTTACAGATGCCGTGGTACGGATTATTCCCGGCGTATTGAATGATGAAACATCTGCATTGAGCGATTCTTACCAGGATAATCTGCTTTCACCCCCGGTATATACCCGTCCTGCGGATTTCCGTGGATTGAAGGTCCCCGACATCCTGTTATCTGGAAATGACCGGGAGATCGCAAAGTGGCGATACGAGGAGTCGGTTGAACGTACTATCCGGCGCAGGCCGGGCCTTCTGGATGAGGGACACGAATCACCTTGACTGACATGTTTGTGAATTTTGGTTAAGACAGCCATTTTTTTCAATCGCCCACTGTTTATTCCAAATAAAAATCATATATTTGCAAACTTTTTAGTGCGTAACTGATATAATTCTACAAAAGCCATGAACAAAGCGGAAATAATGAAATTTGTCGAAGAGACTGTGATTCAGAAGAATGAATTGCCTTCTTTTAAAGCCGGGGATACCATCACTGTACATTATAAGATCAAGGAAGGAAACAAAGAACGTATTCAGACATTCCAGGGCGTGGTTTTGCAGCGTGCGGGCAAAGGTTTGAATGAAACCTTTACCGTCAGAAAAATTTCAGGGAACATTGGTGTTGAGCGTATTTTTCCCTGCACCTCCCCTTTCATTGACAAAATCGAAGTTAACAAACACGGTGTAGTTCGCCGGGCACGCATTTATTACCTTCGCGGATTGCAGGGTAAAAAAGCCCGTATCAAGGAAGAACGGATTTAAGACCGAATTGGATTCCATTAAAAAACCCCGTCTACAGCGGGGTTTTTTATTCAGTTCATCACCATGTTGATGGTTCCGGTTTCAGTTGTTTTGAGGACTGCAAGCGCTTTCGAGTAATTGAGCAGGTTACGGATCACCGATTCGCTGGGAGAAACTACCTTTCCTCTCCTTTGTTTTTCAGCAGAGAGATCGTTTACCTTTGATGAAAATGATTTCAAAGAATAAAATGTAGCTGTTCGCTTCATAGGCCGAATTTTGATTTAAGATGTAATTCATACCTAAAAAACGAGATATATTTCTCAATATTTTACTGGTTGAAAAATAATTTTCCCCATTTCACCTTTTCCCATCCATCTAGGCCGTGAGAATCACCTCCTTCTCTTTCACCAGTTTCCTGAGGTTGATCAGTGCGTAGCGCATTCTCCCAAGAGCGGTGTTGATGCTCACGTTGGTGACTTCGGCAATGTCTTTAAAACTCATATCGCCGTAATGGCGCATGACCAGCACCTCTTTTTGTTCTTTGGGAAGATAATCAATAAGTTTCTTCACATCACGGTGAATCTGCTCGGTAATCAGTTGTTCTTCGACCGATTCAACGGGAATCCTGACCTTGTCGAAAATATCGTAATCATCATTGTTTTCAATGATGGGAATTCGCTTGGCTTTGCGGAAATAATCAATGATGAGGTTATGTGCAATACGCATCACCCATTGGATGAATTTGCCTTCCTCTTTGTATTGTCCTGAACGAAAGGTGTTGATCACCTTGATGAATGTATCCTGAAATAAATCCTCAGCCAGCTCTTTATCCTTAACAACCATAAGGATATAGGCGAACACGCGGTTCTTGTGGCGACGGATTAGTTTTTCAAGGGCTGATTCAAAACCGGCAAGATATTGGCCGATTAACTCCTGGTCACTAATGACATGGGCTTGCATGGAACCTCCTTTTTTAGTTAAAAAAGAGTAGAAGTCAGTCGATAGTGTCCCTCCTATTATTATGCGCAGGGGGTTTGGAGCTGCGCTGGTTTATACCTGTTACGGGATTTCCCGTGTTTGGTTGCAGCAAAAGTAAATAAAAAAAATCGAAAAGCAAGTTTTCTTACTAATTTTGTCAAAATAATTGCAGGAACTCTTGAATTAATGAACGTAGACACGCTAGACCCGAAGGATTTCATCATCATTAAAGGAGCAAGGGTCAACAATCTCAAAAATATAAGCCTTGCCATACCACGCAACCAGTTCGTGGTGATTACCGGGTTGTCCGGTTCAGGAAAATCATCCCTGGCATTCGACACTTTGTACGCCGATGGCCAGCGGCGTTATGTTGAGAGTCTGAGTTCGTATGCCAGGCAGTTCCTTGGAAGGATGAGCAAACCCGACGTGGATTATATCAAGGGGATTTCACCGGCCGTGGCCATCGAGCAAAAAGTTAATACGTCGAACCCGAGGTCGACCGTTGGCACTTCAACCGAAATATACGAATATCTTAAATTGCTATATGCACGCATTGGCAAAACCTTTTCACCTGTTTCAGGCAACCTGGTAACACGGGATACGGTGACCGGGATCGTTGATCAGATTCTGGCATTGCCTGATGATTCCAGTGTGAATATTTTCGCCCCTCTCGACCTGGCATCCAAAAATGGCGATCTGCAGGCAAAATGCACGGTTCTCATGCAGCAAGGCTTTACCAGGGTCATGCTTGATGGTAAAATTCTTCGGCTGGATGAAATGGAGCACCTTTCGAAGAAAATATTCAGGGAGCTTTTTGTCATTGTAGACCGTTTTTCGGTTACCCATGATGATGATGAATTGCCCGGACGTGTTGCCGATTCGGTGCAAACGGCATTTTTTGAAAGCCATGGATACTGCATGGTTGAATTGCAGGACACCGGGAAGACCAGGAAAACTTATTCGAACCGATATGAAGCCGACGGGATGAATTTTGAAGAGCCTTCAGAAAACCTGTTTAGTTTCAACAATCCCTTCGGTGCCTGCAAAACCTGTGAAGGCTTCGGCAGTGTGATCGGTATCGATGAAGACCTCGTCATGCCAAACAAGAGGTTATCGGTATATGAAGAAGCGGTTGCATGCTGGCGGGGAGAGAAAATGGGGGAATGGAAAAATGAACTCCTGATGAATGCCTACAAATTCGATTTCCCTGTGCATAAACCGGTTTACGACCTCACTCCTTCCCAGCGCGACCTGCTGTGGACAGGGAACCAGTATTTCAAGGGATTGAATGAGTTCTTTGATTTTGTCGAGAGTCAGAACTACAAGGTCCAGTACCGGGTGATGATGTCTCGTTATCGTGGAAAAACGGGTTGCCCCGAATGTAAAGGGACACGGCTGCGCAAAGATGCTTCCTACGTTAAGATTCAAGGGAAGTCAATCAGCGACCTGGTCTTGATGCCAATCAGTGAATTAACAGGATTTTGCGGTGCGCTTGACCTTACGGATTACGAAGTTGCTGTTTCCAGCCGCTTGCTGACCGAGATCAACAACAGGCTCGATGTGCTTAATGATGTCGGACTTGGCTACCTTACCCTGAACCGGTTGTCAGCATCTCTTTCGGGCGGAGAATCGCAGCGCATCAACCTGGCTACCGCTCTTGGAAGCAACCTGGTGGGATCCATGTACATCCTTGATGAACCCAGCATCGGTTTGCATTCGCGTGATACACAGCGTCTTATTAAAGTATTGTTGCGCTTGCGCGACATGGGAAATACGGTGATCGTGGTTGAGCACGATGAGGAGATCATCCGGGCAGCCGACCAGATCATCGACATTGGCCCCCTGGCAGGCCACCAGGGCGGCGAAATTGTCTTCCAGGGTGATTTCAGAACCCTGAATGCCGATACGAAAAGTCTTACCGGGCAGTATCTCAACCACATCCTGAAAATCGAGATCCCGCTCAAACGGCGCAAGTGGATTGAGTTTATCGAAGTCAAAGGAGCGCGGGAGAACAACCTGAAAAATATTGATGTAAAAATTCCTTTGCATGTTTTTTCAGTCATCACCGGTGTGAGCGGATCGGGTAAGACCTCCCTGGTCAAACGGATCTTATTTCCGGCGCTGAAGAAAATCCATGGCGGGTATGGTGAAAAGACAGGCAAATTTGACCGGATTGACGGCGATTATTCAAGAATAGGGTCTGTTGAAATGGTGGATCAGAACCCCATCGGTCGTTCATCACGTTCAAATCCGGCAACCTACATCAAGGCTTTTGATGAAATCCGTGATTTATTTGCAGATCAACCGCTTGCAAGGGTCCGGAATTACAAACCCGGGTATTTTTCATTTAACATTGCCGGTGGCCGGTGCGACGAATGTGAAGGTGAGGGAGTCGTTAAAATTGAGATGCAGTTTATGGCCGACCTTTTCCTCCCTTGTGAAAGCTGCCAGGGAAAACGGTTCAAAGAAGAGGTGCTGGACGTGAAATACCGTGAAAAGTCGGTGGTTGACATCCTGAACATGACCGTGGATGAGGCGATGGATTTTTTTCAACACAGCGCAAAATCAACGGTTCATGAAAAACACATCCTGGCAAAATTAAAGCCTTTGCAGGATGTGGGTTTGGGCTATCTCCGCCTTGGACAATCCTCAAGTACACTCTCCGGCGGCGAGGCTCAACGTATAAAACTGGCATTTTTCCTCTCCAAAGGAACCAGTGAAAAGCCTACCCTGTTTATTTTTGACGAACCAACCACCGGGCTCCACGTTCATGATATTCATAAGTTGCTGATCGCTTTCGAATCGCTTATCACCAATGGGCATAGTATCCTGGTGATCGAACACAACCAGGAGGTGATCAAGTGTGCCGATTGGGTCATCGACCTGGGCAAAGAAGGAGGCGAAGAGGGAGGACATGTTGTGTTTGAAGGAACACCGGAGGAACTTGTGAAGGTTGATGGGTCATATACAGGGTACTATCTGAAGGAGAAATTAAAGAATTGAATATCAAATATTGAACAACGAATTTTGAATATTGAAATAACCATGGGCTCCGTAGGAGTCCGATATTGGTAGGAACAGTTCATATTTGGTTCAATCGCGCACAAGGCGCGGAATGAATTCGTACAAAATCATTTTCAAAGATATGAGAAGCATAAATCCTACATCAGGTAAAACAATCCGTGAATACCAGGAGCATACCGGGCCAGAGGTTGAGGAAATCATCCGGGATGTTCATGCTGCCTGGTTAAACTGGAAAGAAACCTCCTTTGAACAGAGAACCATCCTGATGAAAAAAGCAGCACAGATCCTCCGGGAAAGGAAGGAGCATTGTGCACGCCTGATGACCCTGGAGATGGGAAAGCTCTTCCGGGAATCGATGGCTGAAATTGAAAAATGTGCCTGGGTGTGTGATCACTATGCCGATCATGCTGCTGAAATGCTGAAGGATGAGGAAGTGGCCACGGATGCAAGCCGGAGTTTCATTACTTTTCAGCCGCTGGGGCCGATCCTTGCGGTGATGCCATGGAACTTCCCTTTCTGGCAGGTTATTCGTTTCTCAGCACCTGCGCTGATGGCCGGGAATGCTGCTGTTTTAAAACATGCTTCCAATGTTCCCGGATGCGCCCTTGCCATCGAGGAGGTTTTCCTTGAAGCCGGTTTCCCGCAACATCTTTTCAGAACCCTGATGATCCCTTCTGCCGCGGTTGAAAAAGTGATTTCCAACCCATCCATCGTTGCTGTCACCCTCACCGGAAGTGAAGCTGCGGGAAGCCAGGTGGCTTCAAGAGCTGGAAAATTCCTGAAGAAAACAGTCCTCGAACTGGGCGGTTCCGATCCGTTCATTGTGCTTGAGGATGCCGATGTCGATGCCGCGGTTAAAACTGCAGTTGTCGCCCGTATGATCAACCAGGGACAAAGTTGTATCGCCGCAAAGCGGTTCATTGTGGTGGAACCGATGATGAGACAGTTTGAAACAGGGTTGAAATCAGCATTTGAATCACTTCGCATGGGCGACCCAATGGATCCTGAAACACAGGTTGGCCCGATGGCCAGGCCTGACCTGGTGGATGAAATTGAAAAACAGGTCAATGCCTCCGTGGCCGCAGGTGCCAGACTTGTCACAGGGGGTCACCGTGTCGCCGGAGCGGGATGTTATTTTGAACCAACCATCCTCGCAGATATAACCAAAGGCATGCCGGTTTATTCGCAGGAAACTTTCGGGCCGGTAGTGTCCCTGATCACTGCACGTGATGAAGAGGATGCCATAAGCATTGCCAATAATTCGGAATTCGGCCTTGGCGGATGTGTGTGGACCCGCGACCTGAAACGCGGTGAGACGATAGCCCGCAGGGTTGAGACCGGTGCCATGTTTGTCAATGGCATGACAAAATCTGATCCGCGGCTACCCTTTGGCGGGATTAAAAAGTCGGGTTATGGGCGGGAACTCGGCACTTATGGAATCAGGGAGTTTGTCAATGTGAAGACCATCTGGGTCGGAGAATGACATGTAACAGGTAATGTGTGTCTGGTGAGGCGTGGCAAGTGAAGAATGACGGTTACTTTATTTCGGATAACCGACCACTCATCCGCTTGAACGCCTGTCCGCCTTTCATCTTGTCCGCCAAAAATTTCCTTATCCATTAAAAAATTGCCAATTTATAAGGAAAAGTTCTTAATTTTGCACCCTCAAATTCTGGCGGGGTAGCTCAGTTGGTTAGAGCGTCGGATTCATAACCCGGAGGTCACGAGTTCAACTCTCGTCCCCGCTACCTAGAAAGTCCTACATTGTAGGACTTTTTTCATTTTCAGAAGTTCCCCGAGGTAAGGAATCGAAGTAAGGAAAAGTTCTAGAAAACCTCAGTGTTTCAGCCCAAATCGTTAATGGAAAATCTTTAGTCCAGCCGTCTTCTTAACGGCTCCCATTTGGACTCCATATTGTTTAATGACAACTGCATCAATACTATGGTCGCATCATTGAGCCCGTTCTTGAGGACGAATACATCGGCGTTGCACCATATATAAATGGTGTTGACGTTGTTCCTGAGGGCTGACACCATCGTATCATCAATGATGTACGGGCCTTCAGGAAACTTGCTGACACCAAACAATCCGCTAGGACTTCCGTGGCCGCAGCATACTATTTTCTGGCGACTATTAATCAGTTTAACCAGATCGGACTTGATAATCCCTCCCGCAATGACGGTTTTATTTGTAAGGTCACGATAGAGACACCGCAAAAAATCGGCAGAGAGGGTGGTCAGATTGAGTGGCGATCGATCTTCAGTCATAACTGAATCAAACTACTTGATATATTGCTAATTTTAGGTATTATTAAATAAAACCAGTTTTGTACAGGATTTAAAGAATATTGTACCTTTAACAACCGAGATGAACAATTGTTTTACGAAGGTTATTACAGATTATCCCCATCAAACCTCGTAGAAATAATTGAATTATGATAAAAACGGTGGAAATCGTACGGAAAAAAGCGAGTATACATACACTGAGGCACTCTTTTGCGACCAACTTTCTGGAACTGGGGACGGATTTACGTTATATTCAGGAATTACTTGGACACAACAGTGTTAAAACCACTGAGATTTATACACATATAACCCGTAAAGGCCTGGATAAGATAAAAAGTCCGCTTGACAATATAGAGGTGTAATAATTAGTACTTGAAGTAAGAAACGATTGAACTTAAACATTCGCTTTCCCACATCAAAATGATTGATAAACGCAATAAAATAAACATCTCAGGTTAAAATAACGCACCGTTGCGTTTACTAACTCTTTAGACAACATTAAAATGTAAGAACCTAAAGTTGAATTTTTGCGAAGTAGAATATTTGTTGTTCTAAAATTTGAAGTTGATAAAATGAAATCCTGTTCGATTTTTTTCCTGTTATCAATATTTGCTTCACAATTACATTGTCAGATAATTACTGGAAAGGTATTGGATGCTTCAAATGGATTGCCATTAGAATATGTAAATATCGGTATTATTGAGACGTCATTCGGTACTTTAACTAATGAAAAGGGAATTTTTTGTTTAGAAGTAAAAGGGCAATCCTCTAAAGCTCAAGTTAGGTTTTCGATAATAGGTTTTAAATCACAAACCTTTACGATGGCGGAGCTTTCTGGGGAAACAAATATTATAAAACTTAAAAATGAACCTATTCAATTGGCAGAGGTAATTATCAAACCCACAGGAAAGGAAAAAAAAGTTGGTACAACAAATTATACTTTGTTTGGTGGATATTGCGGATGGCTTGGAACTGATTTTGGCAAAGGATATGAGATTGGAACACAAATAGTATTGGGAACATTGCCTGTCAATCTGAAAAGTTTACATATTCATGTTAATAATCAATCTTTTGACAGCAGCCTATTTCGCTTACATATCCGTGATATTGTTGATAATTTGCCAAACAATGAATTGCTTACTGCAAACATTTTCATTTCCATTACGAAAAAATCCGGATGGGTAGTCATAGATTTAAGTAAGTATCATCTTGTATTCAATGGGGTTGTTGCATTTTCGCTTGAATGGATAAAAGTCTCTGGAATTCATAAAGAGAAAGCAATGAAAAAAAACGGATCAAAACAAGATTTAGCCAGTGTACGATTTAGTATAAAAACAAAGAAGGAATGTTCCTTTAGCAAGTGGGGGAGTGAAGCTAAATGGTCTAGGTTTGACAGTGAAAGTCCAAGTTTTTATTTGACAGTTCAAGAATAATAGGGTATGTTATGTCATTCGTCTCTGATCCAGGTGTTTATGATGATAATATTTAAAATTAACGTTGCCTAATGAGCCGTCAGCCGAATAATGCGGGCGGTTTCCGGGGGCTGGCGTTCACCAAACCTGCAAACGATGGTGGCACAGAAAACAAACAACAAGTAAACCCCGCACTGCGGCTGCCGGCGGGGCGTTAGTCAAAATTCAAAAATGAAAAACATGAACAAGGGTATTAGTTATTTTCTAATTTGTTGCATTTCTTTTTGGTTTTTTAGTTGTGGTAAATGTCCTGAGAAACAAACAGGGAAATACACCTTTACATCCGAGGAATTAAAGATTAACCCATATGATGGTCATGAAGATTTGTTGTTTCGAACTATTTAAGAAGATTCAGTGCATTTTTCAGTTGGCGATCGCATAAGTGATATTGCTAAAGTATACCCAATTTATGTAGATGATGAAGAATGTAATGGGAATTATACTTTTGTTGAGACAAATAGTACGGCAATTTCTTCGAATAGTAATTCATGGCAATTTTCTATTTTCCTGAGATTTTTTCCAAATCCTTCAATGCATGGTTATTATAAATCAATTAAATTCGGAGCAGTAATTCCAGGACAAAATACGAAAACGAATTCTGCAGCAACCGTAATCTTTGAACGAGACACCATTACAGGTTATAATTATTATTGGCCTTATGGAGATTTAATATTTCATAAAAGTTTAATGCTTGGCACAATGAGTTTTACTGATGTTTATGAGATTGAGCTCATTCGAGACAATGTGACCATTGATAAATGGGTTAATAAGTTATATTACAATATAGATCAGGGAATGGTTGGATTTTCCACTAATCAGAATGATCTTTGGTATCTTGGTAAATAAGTTGTGATAACTTTGCACTTTGCCTAACATGCCTTTAAAACCAATGGTGTTAAGGGTTTTCAGCTTCCCAGAGGGTATAACGGCCTTTGGTTTTACAGGCAAAGCGTTAGCAACAATATAAAACGACAAAATAGACATGAAAAAAAGTCTTATTAAATTTCTCGGCTTGACAGTTTTTATTGCATCATGTTCGGCAGCAGTGACTGAAAAGGCAGACACAATTAAAACTGGATCTGATAGTGCAATGACAAAAAATCATTTATCAGACTCAATTGCCGTTGACAGTAATCAGGTTAATAAAGCTGTGCTGACAAGTATTTACGTCAAGGCAATCCAAGACTATATTGACGCTATCCATAAAAAGGACAAGACGGTTTTTGATACACTATTTTTTATAAAACGTAAAAATGGACAAGCGGATGATTTTCCAGATATTCAATTGCCACAAAGCATTAAACAAACAAAACTGTTACAATTTACACAGCAGCAAGCGGATAATCATAAGCAATTATATTGTAAATCTTCTCCCTGCATAAACTTAATTGGATGGGCTGAAAAAAATAAAGCAGGATTTATTTTTGTTACTTTTTACCCTGAATATGATCATCAGTATGATTGCTACATTAATTACAAATTCAATTCGACAAAAAAAGACTACGAATTAGAGAAATTAACGGTTGAGGTTTTAATCTTTAACAAGAATGGGAAACCCGACCATTTTGCTATTTATCAAGACGGAAAACACATAGGCGATAAATCTATTAAATGAAGGGAATATTGAAATGGCGCTAACGCACCGGTTACCGGCCCAACGTTATGTGGCATTCATATGGATTGTATGAGAATCATCATTCTGGTTATCGTTATCCTGTCTTTTCCATTTTATTTTAATGGTCAGACAACCATTAAATCAGCTCCATTTTATCCAAATAAGCACAAATGTAAGCGGTAATTACAAATGCAGGTTTTCGGTAAATAAGAATGCAAGTAAATCTGCATCGTTAATTTCCGATTTGCAAAGAAACAAAATATTAAAGAA
>Ga0209083_1000688_pt1 | contig 46881 bp, 79 predicted proteins | sample AM7aDNAmetaG_FD_184132 | JGI IMG/M metagenome (GOLD analysis project Ga0209083, IMG submission 184132) | Freshwater microbial communities from Finland to study Microbial Dark Matter (Phase II) - AM7a DNA metaG (SPAdes) (version 3) | ecosystem: Environmental > Aquatic > Freshwater > Lake ...
CCCCCCATTAACATAATTAAACATTGAAATAAATAGTAAAACAATTTGTGCATTGCCTACAAATTTATTCAATGTAAAATGTATTTTAGGGGATTCAGGGTTACGGCTCTCACAATTACTACATTTTTGGAACTGTAGTTTTAATTGTTGATTTTCATCTTTAAGCTGTTGAATTTCTTCTAATTTTTCAATTAATAATTTTCTCATCGCGCAAAACTAAGTTAAAGTTGCCGCAAATGTATAAATAAATAACTTTTAAATTGCTATTAAAGATTCGATAATTAAGTAAAATTAACGCATAGCGAGTAGTAAGCAAGTAATAGTAACTGCTACAAAGCGAGTAATAATAAGTGCTACAAATTAAGCCGTTTTATTCCTAGCAGGTTTTTTGCTTGATTTTAGCACTTGCATTTTTAATTCATAAAGTTCGGTCGTTACCGCATCGAGCTGGAGCATTTTTTCAATCAGTTTATTTTGAACGGCAATTAGTTCCTTGTTTTCGGCCTTCAATGTTGGTGCTTTCCTTTCTCTTAGTTGCACTTCATTTTCATTTATCATTTCACCATTTCCTAATAAAAGCCATTTTGCCGATATTGTGGGAAATGCCTTTAAAATAAGTATTAAAGCGGAACTGCTAGGGTTAGTTCCTCTTTTTACATAAGTGCTTAAAGTCGTTTCAGGTATTCCGGTTGTTTTTGCAAATTGTCTGTCACTTATTTTTAAGTGTGCAATTAATTTAATAATTCTTTGATTTACAGTTGTTTCCATATTTTACTATTTAGAAATAATTATAAATTACTAAATATCGTATATTTTATTTGGTTATATCCGTAATTGCGTATATCTTTGCTCCCACATTCAAACAATGTAACAAACGAGAAAGATATAAGATTAAAAACAAACTGAATTAATAACTTAAAAATCATGGCACAAAAAGAAGTTATCGAAACATTACAAGAATCGTTAAACAAAGTGGTTACTATTGCGCTTAACGCGCTTATGGAAGCAATTGATTATCAACAAGGAGTTATCAATAAACAAAAAATTGAAATTCAAGAGTTGAAAAGCAAATTAGAAATTAAGCCGGAGTAGAATCCGGCTTAATGCCAATTTCTTTAAATGCTTCTTTTTTTGCGGCTTCAAACTGTTGTTTATCTTCTTCTTTTAATAAACCGGCTTTATCAAGCGCATCCATTGCAAGTATTGCAAGTTTAATCATTCCGGGTATTTTTTCAGAATTTTCCATGATTTTAAAATGATTAGTTAGTAACAAATAAGAAAAATAAAGTACAAATATAATAATATTATGTCACGCATCAAAAAAGACGAAAAAGAACGCAATTACAAGATGTACAAAGCATCTGTAAAAGACTTTATTAAAGAGGGTTTCATTACCCGCGAAGCCCGCGCAATGGCCGCCGAAAAACACGGCGTATCTGCTAAAACCATTTTCAACGCGCTGACATACAGTAAAAGCAAATCTAAAACAAAACCAAAAAAATAAATATTATGGAAAATAACAAACAAGTAATTGCATTTTTAGCAATTATACTTCTTTCAGGGGCTGCAATAGCGGCTTATTTACTATCTCAAAAGCAAAATCAAACAGCCGGTGCGATCCCGCAGAATAATAATAGTCAAGGTTTATTTGGCGGTCTTTTTGGTGGAAGCCAAAATCAGGGTTACGATAACGGGTATTTTGATAACTGGGATTTTTTGACCGATGGCACTTCAGGAACTACAAACGAGGGAAATACTGCAAGTTATTACGATAGCTCAATACCTGATAGCGATGGATCAAATGACTATACTTCTGGCCCAAGCATATTTGATGCTATTGGCGGATTTATTGGAGGTATATTTTCCGGCGGTGATCCAAGTACAAAACCCGATAGCGACGGTTCAAACGATTATAATTCAAAAGTATAAATAAATTTAATATATAAAAAGGCATATTATGATAACAATAGATCAAAAAACAGAATTAGACGAAGCCGTAAAAGGAATTGAATCATTACCGAACTTAATGCTTTTTGCAGTTGAAAAATTTATGATGTTGCTACTTATATTCTTTTGGATATTTAGGCACAACGAACCCGAACCCGAATTGCTCGAAAAGATAATTGAACTAAAGCAAATCAGGCTTAAAAAGAAAACAGAAAGACTACAACGGATTTTTAAGGCTTAGTTTTCTTTTCCAATCGATGTTTAAAAGCATCAATCATTTTTGGAAAATAAACCTTAAAAGCAATTAGAAATACATTTAATAAAGCTTTTTGTTCCGCTTCTTTTTTCTCTTTTTCATTCATAAAATTAGTATTTAAAACTCGCAAAGATAATAAAAAGCATGAAAGATTTTCAAATTACCCCCGACCAAAGCACTTTAACGCTAAATGATAAAAAGTATTTATTTGTCAATACCGGCGACAAAACTATTGAAGCCTGTACAGTTTGCGATTTAAACAAACATTGTAACGATCAGTTTCCTTGTCTAACATCAAAAAATCAGAATGATAAAGACAACCGCAAAGATGGTCAATCAGGAATCTTTAAACTATCAGCCGTAAAATAGTATGCTAACAGCCGCCGATCAATTAATAATCCGTCAGATTTTCCGCGAAGAGCTGACCACCTTACAAAAACAAAACCCCACCGGTTTTTTTGCCGATAATCAGATTTATAACCTGGCCGATCCGGATGTTCAATTAAAGCTGGGTATAATAGGGATTAAAAACGGCTCAACAGTTTTACAAACCCGCCTGCGTGCTGCCGGAATAGTATTCACCACCCGCCAACGTGCCGGGGCCACTGCCACCGGGCGCGAACTCAACAAATACCTTTCGGGAGTTGCCAAAAAAGAGAAATCATTCTTATCTAAAAATTAAAATAAACATGAAAACAGGATCATTAATTTACGCCGTTCTTTGCGGATTGATAGCTATTACATCCGCCGTTGCTTATTTCGTTTATTTTTCCCCACACCTGGGCTTTTTCGCCTTTTTGTTTATGGTGCTTAGTCATTTAATGTATAAAGACTTTAAAGCCCAAAAACTATGAATAATCCGATCAACTTACTTTGTCCGTTTTGCTCGCTTTGCGTAAAAGACAAAGACAACAAACCTTGTTGCAGCCTATATGCCGAACGCATTAGTTCATTTGATACCAGCCGATGTTTCAATTTTACATCCAATAAAGCACTATTGCGCCGCCAACGCTGGCACATTGCGAAATTGATTGCTATATGTGCCGGATTTATTGCACTGTTGACTTATGTAATTCAACATACACAACTATGAATACCCAGCTCGATATGTTTCCCGAACAGGTAATCAGGATGCCGGCCAAAAAACAATACAGGCTCAGGATTTCAATAGGCCGATATTGCACCCCGGAGCAAAAAATGAAGGACGAAATTATACGCGCCGCAATGGCCGAAGAAACCGCCAACCGGCACGATGGCGCAATATGGCGCACACTGCACCGAAATGCTCAGCGAATTGCTTTTTTAGAAAACAGATTATTACAAAATAACTTACCCATCAGATGACAAAAGAACAATTTACAGCCGGCGCACCATTTGCCGTATTTGGACTTAAATACGATTTTTTGGTATTTAATCAGCAGATGGATCAGCTACTTTGCTATGTAGATGGCAAAATTAAAGATCAGAGCTTTTTAGCAGGCGAACCCGACACCGGATTTACGGCAATGATAAAGGTTTTCGGACTTCGCCAACCTATAACTGTACAGTTTCCATACTGCGAACTAAAAGTATAAACCCACAGCCAAGCCAAGCCCGGATTTACAGCGATTTGCGAAAGCAATAGGAATCCGGGCAGCTTTTTTCTTAGCTATCAACTGTAAACTATCAACTATCAACTAAAAAGATGTTACAACTCCCACACATAAACACCCGCTTACACTTGCAGCCCATGATGGACTTATACGATGCTTACGCGGCACTGTATAACGCCGACATCAACGACAAGCGGGCGGCCGATCCTGAAAACAAAACCGATTACCAAACACTGAAAGCAACCCACCGGGCAACTTTCAAAGATTTAGTACTGGAAACCGGCAAACGGATGTTGCAAAACATAAACCGTTACCAGTCGATCAATGCCGAACAGGGCAACGAAGGTACATTTTCGCTACTCCAGTCGAACACACGGCGCATTTGTGGGGCTGACTATTACAGTTGCAGCACTTCGCGCTTACAGATGAAAAAACACAGCGGCAAAGAGTTTTCCACCATTACCCGAAACCTTAACCGCTTGCGCGATGCTGGGATAATTAAAGACAAGATTAATCACGGACATTTTATGTACTTTGAGTTGCACATACGCGCCGAATTTCTGATTGTTTCCGACAAGGCGAACCCAATGTATAACCCGATGCAAAATGAGCTGGAAACCGCACCACAAAAGGCGTTTTCTTTATACTCTCAAATTGCATTATGCAATGGTAAAGAAAAAGAAAAAGAACATTCAATAAATAAATTATATTCCGAAACCCCTGAAATTTTAAATAGTACCGATCAGCAAACATCGCTCCCAACGGCAGGAACATTGACAGGAACACCAGCCATGCCAATAGCCGATGCACAACCCACACAGGGCAAAAGAGCCGAAAACAGGGCGCGGGGCCGGGCGTTTGCAGCCGCCGAACTGGAAGCACGCGGCGAAAAAGTGGATAATCTGAACCTGATCCGCAAAACCGACCTGACAAAATGGCACACGTTCCATCGCTTAGCACATTCAGCATACTTTGTTGATTATCTGATAGATACAATTTACACACGCCGCGAAATAGAGATTTACCCGGCAGCCCGAAAACTGCTGATTGAATACGCCGAAAGGTATTATTTCCCGAACCCGGAAGAACCCGAAGCATCAATTTACAAACCATGCCTGACGATGGAAGATTACACAACACGGCTTACCGGCCTGATGTGGTGCATAAATGCCGCCAACCGCTACGCACTGGCTCACAACACGTTTTTCACAATGCCAAACCGGTACATTGAAATAGAAAACACCGGCGGACTTACCGGCACCCTGAAATGGTACAAAACAGCCAAACAAAACGCCAACGACAAGGCTAAACACATGAAAAACATTGCCGACATTGCGAAACTTCACGCCAAAATACGCGAACTGGCAGAGGGAAAAACCACACTGGTAGAAGCCGAAAACTACATCGAAAATCGTTTACAAAAATATAAATATGTGTTTAGACACTCATTAGTAACGGTTATTAACGGAATGGAAAAGGGATAACGACCGCTACTATGTGTCACCGTATTTCGGTGCACATAGTTAGATGTTATCCATCAGGGCTTTCTTTCTTAATTAATTAATTTTAAACAATATACAAAATGAGAACAATTTTATTTAGAGCAAAAAGAGTAGATAACAACGAATGGGTTATCGGAAGTTATTTACATGACTACAAAAATTGGGCGCAAGTAATTGCAACTAAAACAAATGTACACGAAATAAACCCCGAAACTGTTGGTCAATTTACTGGAGTAAATGACAAAAACGGATTGAATATTTTTGAACACGATATTATAAAATACGAAAGGCAATTACCTTTTCAAAATATGTTCGAGATAAATCAAACTGGTGGCGAAATGGTAGAAGTAAATCATGTTGTTGAATACTTTTTAAACGGTACTGAATTTTCACTTTCTCCTATAAGCTATAATGAACTTATGAATGAAAGTTTAGCGTGTTGTCGATTTATGGAAGTAATTGGAAATGTGCACGACAACCCCGAACTGCTGAACACTTCTTTTTAGCCTTGTGGATAACGGTTCCGCTATGAGTAGTGCGGGATTTACGAGTACTAAACTATCAAAATACAACGACTTATGAACGAAGAGACAAACTTACAATTAGAAGCGAACCCCGCATTACTTATAGCGAGTGTTAGCCGCTGCCTTATTCATTATGGTTCAAAAGTTTTCAATCCTGAATTAATTCAACCTATCAAAAATGATAATTGGGTTAAACCTAAAGGCGGATTGTGGACTTCTCCAATTGATTCAAATTGGGGATGGAAAGATTGGTGTGAAAGTGAAGATTTTAGAGAGTGCAGTAAAGAAAACTCATTTACTTTAAAACTGCATGATTGGGCTAAAATATGCGTAATTGATAGCATTTCGGATTTGGTATGTTTACCTTATTACGAAAGCTATAAAAGATATTTAGACTTTGAAAAAATTGCAGAAAATTACGATGCAATTTGGTTGACCGAAAAAGGGATGCAGGGAACAAGATGGTCAAATCCTGATTTATACGGCTGGGATTGTGAAACATTCTTAATTCTAAACCCTAAATGCTGTTACGAAGCCGTTTCTTAGGTTGCGGCTAACATCCCGCTATGTGTACCCGAAACTTTGCACACTTATGCAAAACACTGAAAACATGAAACTTACAGACAAACAAAAAGCCTCAATTAATCAAATGGATGCAGAAATGGCAACCGAAACTTTGCACGAATGTGCGGAAAGGCTGGGGCTGGTAACGGTAGATGAATATGCAAAAATAATGTGTAGCAACCGCCGGACTATTTACGATCATATAAGTAAAGGAAAAATCATAAAAATATACTTTTGCGGATCAGTATTAATGCCAATAAACAACCTATAATGGAAAAGCAGTATTTTATTAAAGATAGTATTATTTCCTCTTCAAAAAGTGAAATAATTGAATACATGAAAGACAATAATCTTTCTGAATTGGTTGTTTTTGAAGCCAAAAACATAAAAGTAGATCAGTATTTTTATTGCAAATTGTACGGAATGGCAGAGCGCGATAATATGACTTGCGGCGTAAAATGGTGCAATAAGTACGAACCACGAAACGGAAAATCAGGATGTTGTAAACAAATAGGATTTTTATTTGAAACCGGAAAAGAAATAACCATTATCAATAAAAACCATGTGGAACGATCAGGCAAATAATATGTCCGGCAGATATAAAGTTGTAGTGTGGTTTTACAGCCACCTTACACCCGAAACACAGACTTACTGGGCGTACCTATCCGACGAAAAAAAAGGGCAGGCAGTTGCCAAACTTCGCGACCGGATAATAAATAAGCTGGTTTTGGGCCGGTACAAAACAGCAATAATTTACGACAACGGCGTGGAATTGGAACGATGGAAAGAGGGAGTTTTACAAAAAAATTAATCACTAATCATTAACCACTAATCATTTATACTTATGTGCATTCCCGAATATCTTAAAACAAAAGATTTACAGCTAATTAGCAATAAAAGCGCAATCCAATGCGGGCGTGATTTTAGAGAAATAAAAGCCCTAAACAATAAGGCCGGTAGAAAATCACTTATCACTCAGGCCGAAGTAGCCGATTTTTATGGCCTTTCGTTGGAGTATATCAGAAGCAAACTAAGTGGGAAAGCAAAATAATATTCCTGCAAAAACATTGATCCGCACCTCAAAAATGCGGGTTTTTTGTATCATTTTATATCATTATATATCAAAAAATATCATTTTGTTTACTGTACTATTTTGCTGAATTAAAACATATTACTAACATTGCAGAGCTTTTTATTTATAAACAATTAAAAATAATGAAACAATGGCATTTACAAACATCCTTTCAGTAATTCAGGTACCTGGGGGCTTTGCAGTGGCAAAAGACGGCATCGCCACCGGCGAAATTTACGACCAAAAAGAAACGGCTAAAAATCGCGTAAAAGAAATTCGGGCAGAGCGAAAAGCCAAACGCGAAGCAGCTAAACCAACCAAAACCGCGTAATCATGAGCAAACAAGTAACCATCCACACAAGCGATGAAACCTTTGCCGAAATTGACCGACTTTTTGCAGAAGCAAAAGCCACAAACCCCGAACTTACCAAAGGGCAATTTCTCACAGGCATTGTAAACCTTGCAAAGTACTCACCGGCCGATCAACCCGAACCGGTTGATATGTCGCAATATGTAAGTATTGATGATTTTGACAAACTAAGAGTTATACACAATACTTTTATTGAAAGCGTTTGCAAACAATTAAATATTGGTCCAAATTCATCTTTTGAAGAAATTGAAACCGAAATTCACGACACCCAACAGCGTGCAATGTCTGCACTTGCCGAAAACAATAAAACGGTAGAAGTGGATCGCCCGCTCGACGAAAACGAACTACGGTTTAAGGTGGAAAAACTACAGCTGGATATTATGCAGGAAACCGCCCGCCGGCTGTCTGCTAAGTTTGGCATTGCCGTAACCGTTGCCGACTTGATGGTAGATGTAACCGTTCGCTACATTGTGGAACGACATACAGAATGGTTTTTCCCCTTTGTTATCGCCCCGAATGAATTTGAGAGCTTAACCGGACATAAATACAAACAATTGCTTTTATGGCTAAAGAAGAAACCGGAAGCTTGAAAACAGCCAATCCGCTTGTAAAAATGGCTATCCGCACACTTACACCTATCATCAAAGAAAAATTGCAGGATGTAGATGTATTTGTTTCGGATATGCTTAAAAATCAACCGCTTAACGATGGCGAAGATAGAGCCGTATTTATGCTGTCGACCGATACGGCAGGCGTGGCATATATCCGAACCGTGGCAATAAGTGGCGATCAGTTAAACCGCGTTATTTCAAAAAACCAATTGCGCGAATTTATAGAAAACCTACTAACTCAAATTTAATAAAATGGGATTACTTGACGACAACGCACCCGAAACGGTGAAAACATACCAATTTGCATCCGCGCCAATTGACGATTTTATACGTGATTTGAATGTTAGTAAGCAGGAGCAAAACATCAGTGATGATGATTTAGGTGAACTGGACGAACCAATAGATCAACCCGATGCACCCCTCGAAAAGCTGAAAATGCGGCCAAGCGTAGCCAATGCCACCGGTAAAGCCTTAATGCTTACGGTCGATACAGTATTGCCTATTGGCCTGGCGTTATTGATTAAAGATGATGCCGAAAACTACAAAGCCACCGAAGCCGAACGCGAAGATTTAGCGGAAGTATTTGGCGAATATGCCAAACTGTCAGGCGGTGAAATTCCACCCTGGTTGATGTTGCTTATCACTGTTTTGTCTATTTATGGTATTAAGGCCTATAATGGCGTTCAAAACAAAAAACTGAACGACCGTAACGCGGAGCTTGAAAAACAGCTTGCCGAACTTCGCGAAAAGTACGAAAAAACCGAAACCGTAGAGGAAACCACCTAAAACCTAAACCTTATGTCTGAATTTATTTATAGTATAATTGGCGTTGTGCTTATTGTTGTTATTGGTTTAGGCATGGCCTATCTCGCCGCTTATTCAAAAACGATTGTCGATTATTATTCCGAAGATGACGTAATAAAAGAAAATCACCCGAAACCAAAAGCCGAAAAGCACGAACCTAAAAACGCCGCGCGAAACAAAGGCAAAGCAATACTGAAAGCTCGCCGGCAAGGTCATCTATCAGCATTTTGGCACGGCGAAAGATACGGAACCGGTTTATATAATTATTCTGAAAATGGAAAGTAACCAGGAACGCACCACCGAACGCACCATCGTACTGGGAGCTAACGGAACAGGCAAAACCACTATAATAAATAAAATACTCACCGGTACGCCCTATAAAAGTCTGGTAATTACGCCCGACGATGTGGAATGGCGACAATACCCCGAAACAGAACTGCAAACGTCAGACGATTTCAGGTTTGAAGGTGTAAGCCGGCATATTTTCAACCCAGCCAAAACGCGCGGTACGCTGGATCAACTGAAATATTTCAATCGTGGTAACATGGTTTTTGACGATTGCAGGGCTTATTTGCTATCAGCCACCGATTTACGCATCCGGCAAGTGTTGATCCGGTCCCGGCAACGAATGGTCGATGTGTTCGCCGTTGGTCATGGTTTTACAGAAGTGCCCCCGGTATTTTTCACCTTTGCCACCCGGATCATACTTTTTCGCACCGCCGACAATATATACCGTCGTAAGGACTGCCTGAAAGACTTTGATAAAATGGTAGAAGCTCAGCAGCGCGTCAACCGAAAAGCAAAAAGCGATCCGCATTACTATGAAATTATAAAGTTTTCGTAACGTGGCTAATATAGCTGTCAATTATAAACTATAAACTGTCAACTATCAACTATAAACTATCACCTATGCCCGAAAAACAAACCCTCACAAAATCAGAACTGGCCGAACAATGCAACGTCGGACTGGATAAAGTGGCGCAATGGTGCAACGTAGATTATTACGAAGAGCTTGTAAAACTTGGCTACACTAAAACACAAAAGATATTTACACCCCGGCAAACAAAGTTTTTAATGGCAAACCTGATAGAATACTCCGAACCCTGATATATTTTCCGATTCTTGACGACGACTCCCCCGATAAATGCACTTGCTTGTGAAAGCCGGTGCATTTTTTTTGCCCCGTAAGTCCGTTTATCTCCGACAATGTCCGTTTATCTCCGCTAATGTCCGCTAATCTCCGAACCATGTTTTTTCAATACGATATTTTTGCTGAACGTTTTTAAATAAATGTAACCCCAACGAACCTGCGACAGTAACAGACCATGTAACCACAACTGCACTTTGGACGAAGAGCCACTGTAGGAGGCACGTAATAACCTCCATAAAAACGTATCAATGAATTTTCTTTAAAACAATTATAAACCAATTTTCAAAATTAAACAACAATGAACAAAACATCAACAGTAGCATGGATGGTCATCGGACTTGCAGTGCTTTTTGTAATCTCAACTGTATTTCACACGCAGATCATTGCTTGGTTTACACCAGCAACAACCCCAGCTAAATAAGCTGTAAAAACTCATTTTTAATTTAAACCTTAACCAAACAAAAAAAGTATCATGCCTAAGTATCCAAACTTATCCGACCGTGCTATTGGTGCAGACAGCATCGCAGCCGAAATGCGTTTACGTGACAACAACAAAATTATGCGCGCCCTTGGTGCAGCTGTACCCTCTTTTACTGATGAAGCTCGTGCCAATCAGGTATTCCCGATTAAAATTACCAACACCGACACTGCCGATCATTTAGTAGCTGTTTTTGCTGGCGATTTAGAATCAATTTCTGAAATCACTGCAATTTTAGGTATTACCGTTGGAGGTATCGCCAAAGAAGCTGCCGACATTATTACTGACAAAGTAACCTGTGCCACTGCTCCGGGAACTACCATTGAGTATTTCCAGAAATTTGTAAAACGCAACCCAACCCGCATCATGCAGATCAAGGTTAAATCTAACCTCGAAGAACAACTTGACGAACCCTTAGTGTTTTCACACATTAACCCATTCGCTAAAGCTGGTCAGCAAGTATTGAATCCGGGTGCGTATGCCAAAGAAACCAACCAAAACAACAAACTTGTTACCATACCGGTACGCGACATCCAGTTGGATGACCAAACTGTGTTGTATGTCAACATTTTGGCTGGATCAACTCTGCAATTGTCGTTGACCGTAGGTGCAACAAGCAACGCAGCAGCCGTATTGGCAAAACAAGCCGAAGTAGCTTACAGCAAATAATCAACCCCGAAACAATGGCCGAAAAAATAAGCATATACGATTTTCTGAACTGGTGTGTTCAGATTATCGATCCGGCGGAACTGTCGGCCCTGATGAGCAATTACGGTTTTCCAAATGATGATGTCGAGAATATAATCGATGGACTTCAAAACGACCAATCGTTTGTTGCTGATTTCGGATCGCTGCTAGCCGAAGGCCTGAAAGCAAATAACGAACAACTAAACCGCGCTATAGGTGGAGTTCATCAATCAAATGATGAACTTACACTGAGCGACTGGGCAGAAATTGTTACACATAATGAAATAACCCGTGCGACCGGAAGTGTTGCAAACCAGAATGTAAATTCAGGTGTTCAGCCTTTCGACTTTAACGCATTAGTAGGCGGAATTATAGGTATTGCAGACCATATTCTTGGTGGAAGTTCAAAAACTACCACTACAACAGGACAAAATACAATTCCGACAAATACAACCGGTTCGAGTACTGCACTTTATATCATTATTGCCGTTGTTGTTATTGCCGTAATAGGCATTCTATGGCTTTCCCTTTCGGGACAAAAGAAATAAACCTGATTTTTAATTGATTGATAGCGAAAAGCCCGCCCGATAATTTAGCGGGCGGGCTTTTGGTATAAAATGCTCAAAAAATGATACAGGTTATTTATGACGCTACACATCCCGATTTACAAGATTGCCCCATTGGTTGCATTCGCTCCCAGGAGGTAATTATTATAAATCCCGATCTATTTTACCCGATGCGTGCTTTTGATCAACAGTTTTGGTTACTGCACGAAGAGGGACATATAAAACTAAATACAAGTGATGAAGTGTTGGCCGACAGCTTTGCGTTTGATGCCTTGGTGGGCAGTCAGTTTCGCAGTCTGAAACAAATATGTGCCGCGCTTGATAGTTTATTGGTGGGCAGCAACCCCGAATTTGAACGTCGAAAATCCTCGCTTATGGATCGCGCAATCCGCTGGGACGCTACCCACTAAATAAAAGAAAAAAATGAATGATAATAACAAATATTTGATTATTGGCTTGGTGCTGGTTTTAGTAGCCGGAGTAGTAGCTGGAATATTTTTAATTAAACCAACCACACAACCCGTAACGACTACAACCGAAAACAGAGGTTTATTATCCTCAATTTTTTCTGATGCTTCAGGCGTTGCAACAAAAAATCCAGATATATTAAAATTATTAATGGCTTAGACCGAAATGGAAAAGAAACTTATTTATATCGTCGTTGCAGTAGTTTTACTAGCTGGCGGCGTATGGTTTTACAAAAAAAACCTACAAGGTATTGTTGATCCGGCTGCTGCAAAAAAACAAGCTGCCGCAGATACTAATTACGGAACTGATGGTTACAACGCTGCCGGATTTAATGCAGAGGGTTATAACCGAAGCGGTTACGATGTAGACGGATTCGGCAAAAATGGTTATAACAAAGCCGGTTACGATGCCGATGGTTTTAATAAATCCGGTTACAACTCACTCGGTTATAAAGCCGATGGCTACAACGATGCTGGTTATAATTCATCAGGATATAATGCTTCAGGCTACAATAAAGATGGTTATAAATCCGATGGTTATAATGCTAACGGTTACAATATTTTAGGCTACAACGCATCTGGTTATAATAAAGATGGCTATAATACATCTGGTTATAATAAAGATGGAATAAACCAAAAAACAGGTCGTACAATTGATGGTTTCGACATTAATGGATTCAACGAACTGGGCTTAGATCGAAACGGCTACAATAAAGAAGGTTACAAGGATGGCAAAAATATCTACGGATATAATGCCGCACAGGTAATGATGAACTCATTAACTCAAACTCAAAAAGACTGGGCTATGAATATAGCTCAACTTGCAAAAAATGATTTGATTTTACCGCTTTTTGGCGCTCATAATATGGGTATTTACGACGAAATTAAAGCGTTTACCGATGCTCAACTGGTTTATTTTCTTTTGACTGCGTATCCGTATTATGACAGTGATACAAATCATTCATTTTCAGAACGATTAAACCACCAGCCCGACGGATGGAATGCGTTAGATAATGCAAGCCGTCATCGCGGATGGACTGTGGGACAGGCAATGCAACGAGTTTCCGAAATTAATTCGGCGATAGTAAGAGTTGCAAAACTAGCTCAAATATAATAATTATGAATACACCAGCCTTAAATAATAACCCATTTGCATTGGAGCCTGATTATTTTCCAACAGATAACGCACCGGTGCTGAATACTGATTACGTGGGAAATACAGATACTGTTGGTGGTCTTTCGGGTGGTATTAATCCATACATTGACGATGTTTATGCTATTAAAACGACAACTCCAAATACTAAAAAGATGCATAAAGGCAAACAATTACAATACATAACCCGCAAGGCTACAACCGGCGAAAAATCGGTTTTGTGGATCAGTAAGCGAGGCAATTATTACGCCACGGTGATAGATGCCAAAAAGGACAAAGCATCGAGGGCTATAGCCTATCATCCGGCTACAGGGCGAATAATTATGCCACCACCACCTACACCGGCAGTAACGCCACCAGTAGGGCCAGGCGAAGGCACGGTAACAACCCCAACAACTACCACCCCGGCAACAAGTAAAAAACAAAACGTTGCATTTATGGCAGTTGTGGGAACATTTATAGCATTACTAATTTACAAAATTTTTAAATAAAAATATCATGGCAACAAAAAAAACTGGTTACAAAGTTTCTTATACTCAGGTTTTATACAATGGAAAAACCGAAAGAAAAAAAACGGTAATTACCTACAGCACAAAGAGAGATGCTCAAAAATACGCTAATCAGCTAAACGAAAAAAGCTATCTGTCTACTAAAAATGCAAGGGTTGTAAAAGCTTAACTGTCAACTATAAACTATCAATTATCAACTGATGCTCAACCCTTATTTACAAACAACCAATTACCCCGGCTTTTCAGGGATGGATTTTGCCGATGGCGGAATGAATAAAACCATTGTGCCCGCATGGTACGATGCATACGTTCAGGCAGCCGAAGAAAGCGCAAAAACCGTACTGGAAAAAGCCCCGGCATACATAGCCAGGTTTCAGGACTTTTACAGCCGTAATTTTGTGTTGATTTCAGCTATTCAGTGGGTTGTAATACTGGTTTTGTTTATTAAAATCTCAAAAAAATAACAATATGCGACATCCTTATTATCCATATTATCAACGTCCCGGCGCAGGCATTAAAACCGTGCTGATAATTACAGCGGTCATTATTGCGCTGATTTTAGGCATTTATTTCTACGCTAAAAGTCAGGCAACGGCCGATATTACAAAGCAATTGCCAAACCAATATACAAACGACGGCACATACAGCGATGCTGAAGGCAAACAAATACGCGTAATGAGCCAAAGCCTTAAAGATGACTTGCAGGGATTTCACCCGCTGGGGCACAATTATGATTTGTATTATCAACTCCTGAAGCTATCCGATAAGATGTTTGTGGGCACAATGATAGATTATCAACGCATTGCCGGCGGTACTACATTTCGAACCGATTTTACAGGTGCAAGTATAACCTTTAAAATGTGGGATCACTTGTTTTCAAGTACCTACGACGATGTAATTTCTAAGCTAAATGCTTTAAGTATAGTGTAATGAAAAATAAAATTGCCCTTGCCGTAACGATTATTGTGCTTGCCGGATTCCTTACTTACTGGAATATGCGGGCCGGTACGGATTACTGGGGCTACAAAGTGAATAGTTATAATTTAGCATGACAATTGATTTTAAAAAAGACTGGTGGTTTTGGCTTATTTTGCTGTTGATTTTCTTAATACCCTTTGTGGGTGGTGCTTTATCGGTTTCGGCATACATGGCTAAAAAGAAACTAAAAGCAAAAACGAAAACAACGGCAGCCGATGAGCCTGAACCCGAAACAACGACTGAAGAAACAAACGAACCTGAACCCAATAACGAATTAAAAGAAAAAACAGAATGAAAAAAGAGAATATTATAATTGCGGCCTTTTTAGGCTTACTGGTAGTAGCAGCAATAATTATGCTGACGCAGAAAAAAGCGGTAGTAACCAATCCAAACGGTACAACCGGAAACGGTACTCAAACAGCTAACAGTTTAGGAAATTCAGTAGCTGATTTTTTCAGTGGATTATTTAAACCATCGGCAAACTCCGGCAGTGCATCATCAAGCAACTGGATAACCAGGCAAGTAGTAAGCGGATCAATAGTTTCAAGCGAAGAAATAGGCGTCGACCTGGCAAATTATATTCAGGAAAACCCGGCGGATTATGGTTTGAGTTATGCTGATTTCGAGGCTCAAAACCCATACTATACCGACAAAGGTTTTTCTGTAGGTAGCTTTATTGTATTGCCAAGCAATATTAATTATGTAGCATAAATGGATAAAAAAACAATCATAACACTTGTAGTTTGTCTGTTGGCGGTGGCTGGAACGGTTTATTTTCTGTTTTTCAGAACCATAAACACGAAAGCCGACAATGGTATAAGCGACAAAGGCATACCGGGCACTACTCCCGCTAAAAAAACCGATTACCCCACGTTTCCGCTGGAGCTGGGCGATAGGTGCGACGAAGTAGGCAAGCTGCAAACAAAGATGAATCAGTGGATGAGTTACAACAATCCAAATTCAGGAGCCGAATTGCTTATGGTTGACCGGAAATTTGGTGACAAAACACTGCTTTTTGTGCGAATGATTTTTAATACCGATACGGTTACACAGGCACAATATGACTGGCTAATGGCTTCGAGTTTTCCAGGAGCATTGAGCAAACCAAACTGGCAAATTTTCTAAAACAACAATAAAACTATGGCATCAGCAATTTCAGCATCGGTACAAGCCGAATTAACAGCGGACACCTACATTAAACTGGCAGTTTCGCTATGCGTGCCGCTTATTGTGTACGTGGTGCTACTTGTAGCTACTAAAAGATATAGATAACCTAATGAATGGCGAAGCAAGCATAAGCCTTTGGCTAACAAACGACTGGTGGATAACGATGGTTATTCTGTTGGTTTTGCCGGTACTAATTTACTTTATAATTAAGAAATAATGGACAATTCAAAAATTATCAAAATAACCATTTTCGCACTTATTGCTATTGGTGCATATTGGTTACTGTACCGAATGACACACTTTGCAGGTAGTGATACCGGCACAACCGAGATAGCCTTATGAACATTTCACAAAAAGGATTACAGCTAATTATGAATTTTGAAAGTTGCCGCTTGCAGGCCTATCAGGATTCAGCCGGTAACTGGACTATTGGTTACGGACACAAAGGCGGTGTAAAGCCCGGTCAGACAATTACGCAAGCTCAGGCGGTGCAGTATTTACGGTCGGATGTGGGTAAGGTTGAAAATGCTATCAACCTGAAGCGTTACGATCTGACACAAAATCAGTTTGATGCGTTGGTTTCATTTTTCTATAATCTGGGCACAACAGCGATTAAAAAATACGGTTTTCACGATTTGATCAAAGCCGATTCGTGGAACGATGAAATTACCAATAAAATGGAACGCTATGTTTACGCCGGTGGCCGTGTGGCAGCAGGATTGATAACACGTCGCGAAGCAGAAGTAAACCTTTATAACGCCTAAAGAATGAAAACAGGACAAGCCGGATTAGCTCTGATCAAAAAACATGAAGGCTGCCGACTTGTAGCGTATCTCGATGCAACCGGAACGCCAACAATTGGCTGGGGACATACCGGAAATGTGAGTTTAGGCAATACGGTTACTCAAGCGCAAGCGGATGCGTTGCTGGTTCAGGATTTGGCGGAATGCGAACAAACGATAAACGATTCGGGCGTTACGCTCAATCAAAATCAGTTCGATGCGATGGTTTCCTTGCTTTACAATTGTGGGACAGGCGTTTTTCACAACTTTACGGCACTTATTCAGGCAAAAAACTGGCAGGGCGTAACTTTGAAAATGAGTAAATATACCATAAGCAAAGGTTTGCAGCTTACCGAACTGGTAAACCGCCGTGCCGAAGAAATTGATTTATTTAATACAAAAAATACTATGCAAACAATTGACTATGTGATTTTAACCTTGTGGCTCATACTGGGCGCACTGATAGCTTATAAAATTTTTAATTAATTACAATTATGCCAGGCGGACCAGGAGAAGGAGAAGATCCTTATTTATTGACGGTAATACAAGAACGTCCCGGCGCACCGGTTTACGCTCGTGCCGATGAAGATGCAATACCCGATCAGGTAATTACAATTATTCAGGTTTTACATTATCCAATTTGGAATTGGGCAAAGCAGTTGCACGACTACATCAATACAACTCAATTTACATACCGATGTTTTCGGAAATACAATGCAAAAAACCGTAATTTTTGGAAAATAGAGCTAACCGTACAGGGCACCGATATAGCAGGAAAAATAAGGACTTACAAATTATACCCTTGGGGATGTGCAGGCTACAATTTCGATCCGGTTGATATTTCGTATTATGCAAGCTGGATGACTAAATTTTAAAAAAACTATGGCAACAATAACAAAAAGACCTACATCTTTTCGTACAAAAACGACAGAAGATATTCAACCTGATTTAATCATCACGTCAGGCGCAGTTACATACAATTGCTGGAATATGTTTAAATCCGGTGAGGTAAACTCGTGGAAAATAATGCGCGCTACAACCACAACTGTAGGCGACGAAACAACTATTAAAAACGAATATCCGTTCGGGTGTGCCGGATATAACTTTAACCCCGATGATGCGGCTGGTTATTCTTATACATACAAATATTAAAACTATAATATGAAATCAATAGTAAAAACCCTCTCGGCCTACAATGCGCCGGATGATAATTACCTGAAAGGGCGCAATTATCTGTTTGTCATTGGCGACAATACGCCGCCTAAAAACGCGCTCGAATTAAAACAAACTATTAATCTGGCCAAGCAAATACAACCCAACAAAATAGCCAGGAGCGCCACCAATCAAATGACCATATTAGTTGCACCCGGAAATTATCCGTTTGGGGCTACAAAACTGGTACTCGATACGCCATATATTAACATCGTATCACTTACCGGAAATATGGATGTATTTATTGATGGTTTATCCATTACTGGTAATAATATATTTGTACGCGGTATTGATGCCGGTACAAACGCATTTACTATTACCGGCACCGGCGTAACCGTTGAAAAATCCAGGGGCTTGAATTATGTAAGTGATATTGTAAAAGCCGATCAATCCGATTTAAATACAACCAATGAAACCGTTTCCGAAATCGAAACCGACCTGGGTGAAATAACAGAAAACATACTTACCAATTACGCCACCAAAAACGAACTATCAGCAGCAGTTGAAGGTACTAACGGCTGGTGTGGTGTTCGCTGGAATCCAAAATTATCATCTACCAGCATGACGAGGGTAGGCGATGAAAACTGGGAGCAATTATTCGAAGATTGCAAGGTAGTTTCGCTTAACGATGATGGCACTGAAGGTGCGACATTGGCCACGTATGCCGATCCTACTATTACAGGTGCAACGGATGAGGGCGTGGGACAAATAATGGTACGCATACCACGCAAATATTACCGCGAAATTTTTAATTCCGATGGCGAACTGTGTGGGCTTGATATGAGTAATTTGCCACTTGGCGGCTTCCGCTTGCACGAAAAATTTGCTTGGGGAAATGGACGGAGTGAAATATATGTAGGTGCCTTCGAAGCAAGCCTTGACACAGCCAAACTGCAAAGCTCAACCGGATTTAGTTTATTGACTTCCGTTAATATGCGACAATTCAACAATTACGCAGTGGCGCGCGGTACTGGATGGCATGGTTACGATTACTTTACTAATCAGCTATTGCAGACGATGTTTTATATCTATTATGCAAACTTAAATTCTCAATTAGTTTTACCGGCTTATTCTGAACACGCTTGGATGGATGGCCATGAAAAACGAGAAACAGGCCGCACGGTAGGCTTAACCACTATGAACGGCTATGTAAACGCTCAAGAGGGAGCAGATGACGATATTGCTACAGGCTGGAATGGCGAAAGCCGCGTAATTGCCAACCGCTTTATGTGGGTTGAAAATTTATACGGCCATGTTTGGAAATTCTTAGATGGTTGTAGTTTCGATGGACGAATTGGTAAGAAAAATACAGCTTTCTTAACTGCCAATCCACTATTATTTAGTTCGGTTGAGGCTGACATAATTAGCAAATATACCGATATGAACATTGATCTACCTGCTTCGCCTGATTCTGGCTGGCAAGGTTCGCTTGGTGTGGCATTGCTTCCAAAATCTTTTGCTGGTGATAGCTCAACCAATGTAACGGATTATTTATGGAGCTATTTGGATAATGAAACGTTGAATTATATGCGCGTTGTGTTTGCGGGCGGCCGTCTGGATATTGGCGCGAGCGGCGGGGTCGCGGCTCGGTATGCGTATTACGCTCTTGCCCTTGCGAGTGCGAAGATCGGTTCGCGCCTCTGCTACGAAAAAAATTAACAAAATACAGGTTTGTTGGTTGATGGGTTGTGATTGCAGGCGGCAATCTGAATAATGGCGCGAACGACGGAGTCGCGGCTCGGAATGCGAATAACGATCTTGGCAATGCGAATACGAATATCAGTTCACACCTAAGCTATTTTTTTGAAAGACTGAAACCAACAACCTTGCCGCTTGGCAAAAAATTAAAAATAATGCAACTGTGCTGGTAGGTACGCCGAACGCTCAAGTTTAATAGCAGAATGAAACGAAACGGAAATCTTTTTGAAGCCGTATATTCAGCCGAAAATGTAAGAGCCGCTATGTTGGCCGCCATGAAAGGTAAAGGGCATTACGGCGAAGTACAACGAATTAAAAATGACCTTGAAAAATATGTAACAGAATTGAGCGAAATTCTGAAAACAAAACAGTTTAAAACAGCCGAATACGAAGTCTTTGAAAAGCAATCGGGCGATAAATTGCGGACAATTTACAAATTACCATTTTACCCGGATAGAGTTGTTCACCACTGTATTGTACAAGTACTTTTGCCAATGTGGGTAAAATTATTGATTAGAGATACTTACAGCACAATACCGGGACGTGGAATACACGACGGAGTAAGGCGAATGAAAATAGCTTTGAAAGATGTAGCCGGTACGCAATACTGCTTAAAGTTCGACATACGAAAGTATTATCCGTCAGTGGATCACGATATTTTAAAGCAGATTTTAAGGCGAAAAATAAAGGATGCTGATTTATTGGAGTTACTCGATGAAATAATTGATAGTGCCGATGGTATTCCAATTGGCAATTATGTTTCGCAATGGCTTGGTAATGTTTATTTAGCGTATTTCGATCATTTTTGCAAAGAACAATTACAGTGCCGTTATTATTTCCGCTATTGCGACGACGTGGTTATTCTTAGTGATAATAAAGAATTTTTACACGGTATTTTAGTATCAATAAACGATTATTTGGCAAACGAGCTAAATTTAGAATTAAAACAAAATTATCAGGTTTTCCCGACCAACGTTCGCGGGATTGATTTTTTAGGTTATCGGTTTTTTCATACGCATACGCTTGTACGCAAGCGGATTGTGCAACAAATGAAACGCCGGTTGAAAAATATAAAATCGATGGCGAGTTACTGGGGCTGGTTGAAACACGCAGACACATACAAACTAACAACTAAATATTTAAAATATGATAGGAAATTCAAGTAATCAACCCTTACAGGTTGAAAAATTAAACAGATCACAGTTTTTGATACGCTGGAACATTAAACCGTTTACACGTCCGGCAATGGAAGGAATGCCCGAAATGGAAGGCTTTGAGTTTGAATATAACTCAAAATACTATCCGCACGAAATCAGCAAAAAAGAAATCATGCTGGCCGTTATCCGCGAGAAATACGATGCAAACGATGAACTTGCAATAGCTATTCGTCGCACCGGAGATGAGGCTAAATTTCAGGCGCATGAAGATTATGTAAACTTTGCCCGGACAGTGGCCGATGCAATCCTTGCCGAATGAAGCGATTTTGCGACATTTCCGAAGAAGATGAACGGCTGGAGGGTGAGAAAATAAAACTGGATGACATACTTGGAACTGAAATAACAATACATGGCTTTACACTGGCAAAATCGAACTTCAGTAAAAACCAATCAGGTAACTATCTGACAGTTCAATTCTCGACCAACGAAAACGAAAAGCAGGTATTCTTTACCGGATCGGATGTGTTGATTACCCAAATGCAAAAATATAAATGCGAAATGCCTTTTTTAGCGATAATTAAAAAGATTAATAAATACTATACATTGACATAAATATGGGTACATCTCAATTTGATACAAAAACAATAATAGGGTGGATAATTATAGTTCTAATTTCCGTATTTACATCATCGGCGACAAGCAGTTTTAGCAAGGATCAAAAGGCGCAAGATGATTCGAAAATTATTGCATCGCAGCAAATTGAAATAAACGAACTTCAAAAAACAGATCAAAAGCTATTCAATTCGCTCGAAAAAATAAATAAGAGTGTGGAAGAAACGCACGACAATATTATAATTCTAATGGATCGACACGGTTTAATTCCGGTAAAAAGATAATAAGCTATGCAACTATCTAAAAATTTTTCACTGGCCGAACTTACAACCACTAACAGCGGGTTGCCGAATGTTCCGGATGCTGATTCAATTAAAAATCTGACCGAATTATGTATAAAGGTGCTTCAACCTTTGCGCGAACTGTACGGAAATTCGATACATATTACAAGCGGTTACAGGAGTTTTGAAGTAAACAAAGCCGCTAATCATGGAGCAGTGAAACCATCGCAACACATGAAGGGGCAAGCCGCCGACCTGAATAATGGCCGGGCGGAAAATATAAAAATGTACAATCTGATTAAAGATCATTTTCCTTTCGATCAGTTGATTAATGAAAGTGATTTTACCTGGATTCATGTAAGTTACAATGCAAACCAAAACCGAAAAATGCTTTTAAAACTATGAAAACAAAAATACAACAAGCAACCCCGGCCCGCTGGTCAAAACTTGCATCGGCCTGCAATGCTACCGGCACAATGATACTGGGAACTGCCTTTGCCAATCAAAGTATTGCACTTTGCATTGTGGGCATGGCGTTTAATGCAGCCGCTTTTTTTATACCATTTATAACCGGGGAATAACGAAATGAAAAAGATTCTTTTCTTACTGTTTACCGCTTACTGCTTACTGCTTACTGCTTGTAAGCCGCTGGAAGTAATCCGATATGTGCCGGTAACAAATACGCTTCAGGTGCATGATACCACCACCGTAAAAGATGTACATAATCATTACATATATCAGCGGGGCGATACTATTTACAACGAGCGAACCGATACATTTTTCAGGTATAAGGTACTTTCAACCGTAAGGCGCGATAGTATTCCGTACATGGTAAAAGTATTAGTACCAGGCAAAGCCGAAATAAAAGAAGTACCGACAAAGGGCTTTTTATGGTATTCAGGACTGTTTTTTTACATTGCATTAATAATTTTCACACTATATAAACTCAAACAAAAACTAACATTATGAACAAAGGGCTTATTAAATTAAAAGCTATCAATTCATTAGCTCACAAAATACGTGAAGCCGGTGGCAGCAGTACTTCTACCGTAAAAGTGGTAAAGTACCGGATCAAACAGAAAGATGCTATTAAACAGGCCGCCCGCGAACTGAAAAGCGGCACGACTGTAAAAGCACATACCCGGATCAGACGACACAAAAAATAAACTTATAAGTTGATTTTATGAATACTTACGACGTAGTTTACAAAACTAAATCCGGTCGCGCTATGGTTGCAAAGCGGGTTGATGCCAAAACAGCCGAAGCGGCAAAAGCGAAAGTAAAGCGCGAAATGCAAGCATCCAGCACGTTTAAAAATGTAGTAACAGCAATAAAATTATAACCTGATGCCTACCAAACTCAAAAAAATAGTTGATCGTGCTTTATCCATCCGCGAAAAAGCAGGCTTTAAAACCGAAACCATCACCCGGAAACGCTACAATATGCCGTATATTCCCGAAGCTATTAAACTGGCTGCAAAGGAACTGAAAAGCAGCACGCCGGCACCGGCAAAAAAGACAAGAGATCAGGCATTTAAAAAAGCCAAAGATGTAAAATCTGAAAATGCACTCGGTAAACTTGTAAGGATGTCAGATGGTAGGGTTGTAACCAAAAAAAAGTTTGTTGAAATTTTGGTTGCCGATGGTGCAGTTCCCGGTTTTGATATGGTAAATAAAATCAAAGACCTTTCGAGGATGCAAACATTTAGAGCAGATCAATACAAACAAGATGAGCATGATCGAAAACAAAAGGAAGCTGGAAAAGTACCGGAATATTTTCTCAAACAAAAAAACGGCGTTTATAGTACAGTAAGTAAAACAGAGTATGATTATGCGCTAACTCTTAAAAAAAATCGTGTAAGGATCGTAAATACAAAAAAGCTCTCAAAGCGAAAAGTAAAATACGACATTGAAACGCTTAAAAAAATACTCAAAAAAATAAAAACATTGCCAAACGGCTGGGCTTACAATTTAAGAAAAGGAGTTTACAGTTATACAATTAGAGTAATTAGAGATATGGTACTTGTACAAAAAACACAAGTAAGCGGAATTTATTACAGCTATAAAGAAGCAGAAGTAAGTATTAATAATGAAATAGTACAAGAGTTTATAAGTCAGTATATTAAACTAATACAATAAGATGAACAAAGGAACTACCAAAATAAAAGCGATCAGCACCCGCGCCCTGAAAATACGCGAAGATGCCGGCTTTAAAACCGAAACCATTACCCGGAAGCGGTACAATATGCCTTTTATTCCCGATGCTATTAAACAGGCAGCTAAGGAGTTGAAAAGCAGCACACCGGCACCGGCAAAAAAGCGATCAACCCGGATAGTAAAAACAGCTCGATTGAAACCCCGCAAAGTGCAAAAGTATGATTATATGATTGTTGAAACTACCTACAAAGGCGAAGTTTATAAAAATTATATAAAGTACATTGATACTACTCATGTTGCAATGTCCGGCAAACTAACACCCGGAAAAAGTACCGCCGGAATGGGCGTTTATCATATTGGCCAATTAAGGGAAGAAGAATACTACAAGCCGATGATTTATTGGATGCAGTCATACAAAAAAGCAAACGAAATCTATGTTTATAAAATTGGCTTAACACCCGATCCAAAAACAGACAAATTGCCTATTGAAAAAAGCAAAGCCAAACGAACGAGCAGAATAGTAAAAACCGGATCACTACCAAAGAAAGCAGCACCGGCACCAACTGGCGCGCCGCTGGTAATGAAACAGGAACGCGCCCGGATCACAAACAAAAAATTTATCTGGGTTAGTAGCAAAGGCAAAACGTTTAAATCGACTTTTGGTATTCCTGCCGACGAACTTTTAAAAAAATCACAATTAGACAAGTATAAATCGCTTGGTTTAATTGTTTTGTACGAAGCTATTACAAAGCGCGAATTAAAAAACACACCAGAATTTTACGGCAAATTAATTGAAGAACTTGCCAAAGAGGGTAAAAGTCTTTCCGGCAAAGCAAAAAAAATGGTAAACGTTGAGGGCTTTCAGTTTGGGCTTGTACAGCGTATGCCTGCAAAAATTAAGCCCGGAATGTTTGGTTTAAACAATATAGCCGTTTTTGATCCTTTGCGCCCTGAACGAAGCGGAGTATTTGTTGACGATGGAAAATTAATTGCCACCGATGCACACAAACTTATCATTATTAAGGATGTGGAAGATTTGACAAAAAAATACGATCAAAAAATTATTGGTATTCATAAACAAAATATGAAACAGGTAATTGATGGCCGTTACCCAAATTATAACGGCGTTATGCCAAAAATGCAAGATCAAAAAGAAGTAACCGACTGGATTGTTATTGATGATATTTTACCGACAATAAACGGAAATGCAGTTATTTATAAATCAATTGAATATGTTGGTAAGTTTATGATTTTGAACGTAAAAGGTACAAAAGTAGGTGTACACGCTGAAAATTTAATGCACTTGCTAAATGCTTTTAAATGCAACGGAGCTAAAAAAGTAAAAATTGGTGTTCGCGATGAAAGCCGTGCTATATTAATCCATGCCGATAATGGAAATACCGGGCTTGTAATGCCAATGCTCGTAAACGGAATTAATGAGAGAGATGATTTTATGGTCAAACAATTAAAATTAAACTAACTATGATTATCAAAAAACCAATTATCAAACTTTCAGCCAAAGAAACCCGGCTTGGAGTTGAAGCAAAAAAGAAAAGCGCAAAAGGGCGCGAACCATACAAATATACCTATCAAATTAAAAAGGATGGTAAATGGGCTGATGTTGGTCGTATAACTTACGGTAAATCACTAAAGAAAAACCGCCGGAAGAAAAGCAACCATAATCCGAAATGGATAAATGATTAATTAAATGGCAAAACAAATTACCACAAAACTAACGGACAGTTCCGCCGAAGTTTCCAAAGATGGCCGGGCGCAAAGGTATTGGAAAAATACGCCGTTAAAACGTTCAAACAGTTACACAACAGATAAACCAGCCGAAACGGTAGATCAGTTTGAAATTATAAAAAAATACAAGCTCAAAGGTTTTGAGTACGGAAACTGGGTAAATAATAACGACCGTAACGATTTTCTGACAGCTACAACCGAAAGTTGTGAGGACTTAGCAAAAATACTCGGCACTAAAAACATCGGTTGCGATGGCACTATTGGTATAGCATTTGGAGCCAGGGGCAGAAGTAAAGCACTTGCACACTTTGAGCCGTGGACGTTTATGATTAACCTTACAAAAGAGCGAGGTTTTGGATGTTTGGCACACGAATACGGACACGCCCTCGATTACTTTTTTGGCATGTACGTCGACCAAAACAGCAACTATACAGCCCTAAGCGGTGGCGATACTACTCGGATGTATATTGATCCGGTGGGTGGCAAATTAAGACAGTTGGCAATGCAAGTAGTGAATGATGTTTGTAAAGACAAAACAGGCAATAAAACAGCTACTTACATACGATTAGAAAAAGAGTTTAGCGGATCAGAATACTGGTTTCGGCGCAATGAAATATTTGCACGTACCTTTGAGCAATATATCCGGTATAAAAAAGATAAAAAAGGCATTAAAAACACTTTTCTATCACAAAAAAAGTACGATAATGCAGCTTATTTATTACCCGCCGATTTTACCCGCATCCTCCCGGTTATGGATTGCCTCGTTAAAGAAATGGCAGCATTTATGAATAACAAGAAAAAAAGCATCTCAATACACCGGGCAAAAAGTAAAATTGCAGCAAAGAAATAAAAAAACACCTTGTAATATAATCAAAAGTAATTATCTTTGCACATTGATTTAAAAACAAAAGCAGATGAGTATAGACGAACAAAAGCAAATTAAGACTAACTACCACAAAGAAGCGGTTAGGTATATGAGTAACGCAACCGAAACATTAAAGAAAGCCGGTAAAGAAGATCGTTTCTATTTAGATGATAAATATGTAAAAACAGCTTGTGGAATTGCCTATAATGGTATTCTTAAAGCACTGGATGGTTATTTCTTACTAAAAGAAGTAAAGCCACCAAAAGGCAGAAAATCAATTGATTACTATCGTATAAATGTTTCAAAGATAGATCGTAAACTTATGAATTATCTAAATAATGCATACGAAATACTACATATTTCAGGCTATTACGAGGGAGTAACATCTGTAAAAACAATAACTGATGGCTTTGAATTAGCTAACGTTATTATAGGTAAGATTAAACCATAAAATTACAATCAATAAATTAGAATAAACCCGGTACAACGTATAATTGTACCGGGTTTTGTTTGACGTAATACGATAAGTTATTGATATAATGCAGTTTAAAAATTGTCTGTTGCTCTACCAACTGAGCTACTAAGTCGATGTTGCTTACAAAAAAATTGTAAAGCGAGTGCAAAGTTAATCAAAAAAACATTTTTTTGTACGGATGTAACAAAAATGTTCGTTATTTTTTGTGAACCTGTGGTTTACATACTACCACAGTGATATGAAAGCACGATTGATGTCGTTCTCTGACGCAAAGAAGCCGGCATTCTTGTCGCATTTCAATTAGTACTTTTGTCATGGCCTGAACGGCATCGAAACTACTTTCTTTTTTGTTGATTTTGATATTAAAAAAATCTTTGTAGGAGATATCAACTGTTGTGCCGTACATGTGAGTGGAATGGCTAGCTGCATTTCCGTTGCGGTGGTGAAGTTTGGTTTGTTCTTCTTCGGTACGCAACAGTGATGTTATCTGGTATTTAAAATAATTTTTCTTTTTTGCTTCCATTTTCTTCTGAAAACGGTAACCGATTTCGTTCAGCATATCAATTGCTTCCGGAATCAGATAAGGTTGTGAATGGGTGATGTTTTTAAACTGATAAAAATTATTTTCAACAACCTCTAGCAGAATTGATCTACGTTTGAGTTTTTCAATATCAGCAAGTAATTCTTTATCAGTTTTAAAAGGTTTTTTTACTCCATTTTTCATCGCATGTACTAGTTGTACATCGTTTATGTCATTTAGTTTGCCAGATGGTTTTATTGGAACATTAGCAAATCGTATATGATCACAATCAGGTACATTGGGTTTAATTTTTTCAACTTTCGCTATCTGCTGGTAAATTAAGGGTAAATCTTGTTTTATTTCTTTTTTTGAAACTGGAACAGGAACTGAATTAGTATGATTATTTTTATATAAGAAAAAGATTGCTGATAGTGCAACTAAAATTATCAACACTATCCACAGCAATGGCTTTTTATATATTGGTTTCTTTTTAATTCTTCTATAATGGTATTGATGCATAAAATTTGGTTTTGTGTTGCAAAGTTAAGCTTTTGAGCCATTTATTACAACCCCTACCAGTTAAAAGTTATCAACAAACCTACTTAACATCGTCGAATACTGTCTTATTGAATATTATTTGTTTCATTATTGAAAAAATGCCAAAGCAATAATTCCACAATTCAAAACATTTGGGTAACTTTGCGGCTCTAAATCTAAAAATAAAATAAGCTGATGAAACCAACTTTATTTGTACTAGCAGCCGGAATGGGAAGTCGATATGGCGGATTAAAACAACTTGACGGGCTTGGACCGAACGGTGAAACCATTATGGATTATTCGATTTACGATGCTATCAAAGCCGGATTCGGGAAAATTGTATTTGTAATCCGTCCGAGTTTTGAGAAAGATTTTAAAGCTGTAGTAATAGATAAATTTAAAAATTTAGTCGATACTGCTGTTGTATTTCAAGAAATAACCAATGTGCCTGAAGGTTCTACCTATAATCCGGAACGCGAAAAACCATGGGGAACAAATCATGCCGTACTTATGGGTAAAGGTGTTATTAATGAACCTTTTGCAGTGATAAATGCTGACGATTTTTATGGTCAGGAATCATTTGCCATTCTGGCCGAATTCCTTCGCAAAGTTGAAGGCAAGCAAAATGAGTATTGCATGGTTGGTTATCGTGTTGGAAATACATTGTCCGAAAGTGGTGCCGTAAGTCGCGGTGTTTGCGTTGTTGATGAACATCAGTTGTTGCAAAATGTGGTTGAACGCACGCATATTGAAGAAAAGGGTGGTACTATAATTTATATCGATGAAAAAGGAGAAGAAGTTTCGTTGGCTCCAAAAACTCCTGTATCCATGAATATGTGGGGATTTACGCCTGATTATTTCGATTATTCGTTTGATTTCTTTAAAGAATTTTTAAAAGAAAATGGTCAGAAACTCAAATCTGAATTCTACATTCCGTTAGCAGTTAATAACCTAATTGTTCAAGGAAAAGTTACTTGCGAGGTGCTAGATACACCTTCCAAATGGTTTGGTGTGACTTATGCCGAAGACCGTCCACAAGTAGTTTTGAAGATTAATGAATTAGTTCGTAAGGGTATATATCCCGAAAAACTGTATAAATAATTGGTAATTTAAATAAGAATATGGCAAAAGTTTTAGTAACCGGAGGGACTGGTTTTATTGGTTCGCATACCGTTGTAGAATTGCAGAATGTTGGTTTTGAGGTTATTATAGTTGATAATTTATCCAATTCAAATATTGATGTATTGAATGGAATAGAAAAAATTACGGGAATAAGGCCTGCATTTGAAAACATAGATTGTGTGGATTATGTAAGTATGGACAGAATGTTTGACAAATACAATGATATTGATGCAATTATTCACTTTGCGGCCTTTAAAGCTGTAGGTGAATCAGTTGAAAAGCCATTGTTGTATTATCGAAACAATCTGATTTCACTCGTAAATTTGTTGCAATTAATGCCCATTCATAAAGTTAAAAACATTGTTTTTTCCTCTTCTTGTACAGTCTACGGACAACCGGATATTTTGCCTGTAACTGAAGAAGCTCCAATTAAAATTGCTCTATCGCCTTATGGTAATACCAAACAAATTGGCGAAGAAATTATTCGGGATACCATTCACTCCAATCCTTGCTATCAAAGTATTATTCTACGTTATTTTAATCCGATTGGAGCACATGCTTCAGCCGAAATTGGTGAACTGCCAAATGGAGTTCCTAATAATCTACTCCCTTTTGTAACTCAGACTGCTATTGGTTTACGCAAACAACTGCAGGTATTTGGCAACGACTACAATACGCCTGATGGTTCTTGTATTCGTGATTATATTCACGTAGTGGATTTGGCTAAAGCGCACGTTATTGCAGTTCAACGTATGCTAAACGAAAAAACCACTTCACGGGTTGAAACATTCAATCTTGGTACAGGAGTTGGATTATCAGTATTAGAGATAATTGAGAATTTTGAAAAAGTAACAGGGGTAAAAGTGCCATATCGTATTGTCGATCGTCGAGAGGGAGATATTGAAAAAGTGTGGGCTGATCCTACATATGCCAATGATGTGTTGGGGTGGAGTGCCAACGAAACTGTTGAAGAAACCCTTCGAAGTGCTTGGGCCTGGGAGCTAAATCTTGCTCAACGGGCACAAGCTGAATAACCAAATCAATATAAAAGCTAGTAATAATGAACAATTATTAATTCTCCATGTCGTGAATTTTTAATTGTTCGTTTTTTTTTATCAACAATCCACTGTAAACTAACCAATAATATGCTTTATCCATTAAAATTCGAACCCATTCTGAAAGATAAAATCTGGGGTGGAACAAAACTATCAACTTTGTTTGGAAAACATGCTGAAACTGATAAATTAGGCGAAAGTTGGGAATTATCGGGCTATGAAGGTAATGAATCTGTCGTAACAAATGGAATACTCGCTGGAAATAATCTGACTGAGTTGATTGAAATTTACATGGGCGAATTGGTTGGTGATAAGCTGTTTGATGAATATGGATTGTCTTTTCCGTTGCTCTTCAAGTTGATTGATGCCAACGAAAATCTTTCCATACAGGTACATCCGGGCGACGAAGTGGCAGCTGAACATCATAATTCGTACGGTAAAACCGAAATGTGGTATGTGGTGGATGCTGATAAGGGAGCTGAACTGATAATCGGATTCAGCAAAGATTGCACCCGCGACGAATACCTGGACGCATTGGATGCCGGCGAAGTTGAAACATTGTTGCAGAAAGTACCGGTAGCCAAAGGCGATGTGTTCTTTATTCCTGCCGGGTTGGTTCATGCTATTGGTAAAGGCGTGGTAGTTGCCGAAATTCAACAAAGCAGTGATATTACCTATCGTATATATGACTATAAACGGGTTGACGATCAGGGCAATGAACGCGAACTGCATACCGAACAGGCATTGGATGTGATAAACTTTTCGGCGGCAAAAAATCCAAAAACTGCTTATAAAATTCAACCGAATGAAATTACGTCCTTAGTTGAATGCGATTATTTCACAACCAATATGATTCACTTCGATGCGGCAGTCACCCGAAATTATGGCTCATTAGATACATTCGTAACGTATATGTGTTTGGAAGGCAACTTAATAATTGAATTTAGCGACGAGAAAACCATTGTAAAAAAGGGTGATACAGTTCTTATACCAGCTTGCATCAACGAACTTATACTTATTCCCGAAACAGAAGCAACTCTGCTGGAAGTGTACGTTTCTTAAATTGATTAAATGAAAAAGTTGACAGGATTAATGTTGATAGCTTTTCTTTCGGTTATGACTTTATCTGCACAACTGAATGAAAAGAAACTCAATTTCCGTATTGCAACCTACAATATACGGTTGGAAACTCCTGCAGATTCTGGTGCATGTGCATGGGAAAAGCGGAAATTGGATGTGGCAAGGATAATAAAAGCCTACAGTTTTGATATTTTCGGAGTTCAGGAACTTGGAAGTTCTAAACAAGAAGCCGACTTGAAAGCATTGATACCGGAGTTCAGCTATGTTGGTAAAGGTCGAGATAGTGAGGATGGCACAAAAGGTGAACAAATTGGTGTTTTTTACAGAACTAATCGTTTTCTAGCAAAAGAGAAAGGTTCTTTCTTTTTGTCACAAACACCAGATGTGATGAGTAAAGGCTGGGATGCAGATTTTCGCCGAATGTGTGTCTGGACGAAGTTGTACGATAAGAATTTACACAAAGAGTTCTTTGTCTTTTGCTCTCATTTTGACCATATTGGAAAAATAGCCAGAATAGAAAGTGCGAAATTGATTATCAATCGAATAAAAACTATTGCGGGAAAATATCCGGTACTTTTTGTAGGTGATTTGAATTCGTCTCCGCAAGATTCAGCCATGTATCAGGCATTGACTGATTATATGATAGATTCAGTTGTTTCTGCAACTAAAAAAACAATTCCTACTGATGGAACATTCAACGGATACGATATGAAAACAGTCAATTTTCCTTCAAAACAGAAAATTGATTATATTTTTTACCGTAGAATGAAGGTGTTAGATTACAGGGTTCTAAATGACCGCTTTAATGATTTTTCTTATCCTTCCGATCATTTTCCCGTGATGTGTGAAGTCAGCTTTTAATCAGTGTAATTCAGACTTATAAATAAACGACGGGGTGACTTCTTAAGTTAACCCCGTCGTTATTATATTGATATTTGAACATGTTTCAGGAGTTTCTAAATCGCTGAAAAACAATGATATTTTCAAAACCTTCCGGACTTTTTATCCAGTTTTTCAGAATGCCATTGGTTTGATAGTTCTCTTTTTCAAACATTAGTCGGCTGGCAGTATTTTTTTCGGAAATATGGCAATAAAGCTGATTGAGTTGTAGGAAAGTAAAAACATATTCTTCCACCAAATGAAGTGCTGCTTTGGCATAGCCGTTTCCCTGAAAAGCTGCATCGACATACAGTCCCAGTGCTACGCGACTGTTGTGAATATCAAAATCGAATAAATCAACAGTGCCAACTGTTTCACCGGTTTTGTTATTCACCATCATAAGCCTTAGTTGATGGGTTTCATAAATATCTTTTTCGGAATCAATGATATATTGCTTGAGAACAAAGCGGGAGTAAGGGTTACGCGTATTACCAACAGCCCATAATTGAGGATTATTTTCCCATGTATATAACCGGTCCAGATCTTCCGGTTCCAATGCACGAAGCTTAATTAAGTCGTTTTCAAGCAACACCTTGTAAAATATAATTTAGTTATCCAAAAATAGATTTAAAAAAACCTTTCTTTGGTAATTGGTATTCCTGATCAATTTCATTGGAGATGGGTTGCAGGTATTTTCCGTTTCGAATCATACGGTAAATTACGCCCCAATCAGGCAACCCGCCCAAATTCCGGTCGTCGATAAATAAATCGGCTTTCAGTTTACGTGGTTCAGGATGCTCATCTGATTCTTCAGGATAATTTTTGTTAACGGCATAAAATTCTAAGCCTCTTTCACGACAAAACTCCACGGCTTCATCCAATTCCAGTCCTTCACGAACAGTCCACATGATAAGTAAATAATCGGGGTATTGTTGTAACCGTTTTAATGTATCTATTGCAAACGGAATTTCTTTCCCAATTTTTGGGTATTCGTGAGTAACAATGGTTCCGTCAAAGTCTACTGCTATAATCATTTTTAATTCGAAAGTTTAAAAGTTAGCTGTAATATTATTTCTCGTCGTCTTCCGTTTCGTCGAGTTTTAAATCTGACGTGATTTTTGATTCCGTAGGTTTGCAAAATATCAATGCAATGGCGGCAATACCGGCGCAAAAAATCATGGATTGAGTTCGGATAAAATAGAATGCTATTACACTGAAAACCAATCCGAAACCAATAACCAACAAACGCCAGGTTGCTCCGGTAGCATATTTGTTTAGTTTGGTGAAATTATCTTCAATTTCGAGCCATTTCTTAGTGCTCCGGTGGAATAAAGCCAATGCTCCGGGAATTGAAACAATTATGTAAATAATTACCAATGAAGATATTGTAATGCTGAAATCACTTTTTATGTCCACCGTATGCTGACTGTTCATGGTAATCAAATACCCAATGAAAGTGGCCAGAATAGTGAGTGTGTAAATAAGATAATACGCGATATTTATTCTTCTAATAATACTTTCCATGCTATATTTTATTGTTTTTATTTGAATGAATTAGTAAATTCTACTCGGTTTAAAATGGATCGTCCCAAGGTTACTTCGTCGGCATATTCGAGCTCGTCGCCAATGGCAATTCCACGTGCAATGGTGGTCACTTTGATATTAAATGGAGCCAGTTTACGGAATATATAAAAGTTGGTTGTGTCACCTTCCATCGTGGTGCTTAAAGCCAAAACCACTTCTTTCACTTCTTCGTCTTTCACCCGTTGAATCAGGCTTTCAATTTCCAAATCGGCCGGACCAATACCATCCATGGGTGAAATAATGCCTCCCAACACATGATACAATCCTCTAAATTGTTGTGTGTTTTCGATAGACATTACGTCTTTTATGTTTTCAACTACACATACTGTTTCATGGTCGCGAGACGGATTTCCGCAAATGCGACACAGTTCTGTGTCCGAAATATTGTGACAAACCTTGCAATATATGATTTCTTTGCGCAACTGAATAAATGAATTTCCAAAAATTTCTACCTCGTGTTCCGATTGCTTGAGTAAATGCAAAACCAGTCGGAGTGACGTTTTGCGACCAATTCCGGGTAGTTTCGAAAACTCATTAACTGCATTTTCGAGCAGCGAAGAGGAAAATTGTTGTTGACTCATTTCTATTTAGGTGACAGCTTGCAATTTGCAAAACTAGTCACAGCTTTTTTAATCGGATGCAAAAATACAAAAAAAACCGGTTCCAAACTATTTTTACAGTTGGCATTTCATTTTGGTCGTTTTTGAGTATTTTTGTACGGTTTTTATCGACAGCTCAATCAATTACATATCACTCATGTCAGGATTTTCAATACTACTTGTTATCGCTGTTTATTTTTCCCTATTATGGCTAATTTCCTATATAGTAGGCCGAAAGAATACGGATAACGATGCTTTTTTTCTGGGGAATAAGAAATCACCTTGGTGGGTGGTGGCTATCGGAATGGTTGGATCGTCCATTTCAGGAGTGAGTTTTGTGTCTGTGCCGGGTATGGTTCGTGGCATTGATTTTAGTTATATGCAGACCGTTTTTGGGTTCTTTGTTGGTTATCTGATTATCGCCAACGTGTTGCTTCCGTTGTATTATAAAATGAATCTAACCAGTATTTATACTTACCTGGAAGAACGTTTTGGCAAATATTCGTATAAAACCGGGGCTTTGTTTTTTCTACTCTCGCGCACCATTGGTTCAGGAGTGAGACTTTATCTGGTAACGCTGATTCTGCAACATATGATTTTCGACGCCTGGCATATTCCGTTTTTAGTGACGGCTCTGGTGGCTGTTTTTCTGATTTGGCTTTACACGCACCGAAGTGGCATTAAAACGATTGTGTGGACGGATACCTTGCAGACCATTTGTCTGATTTCGGCATTGGTGCTTATGGTGGTGCAGGTGGCTTCACGATTGGATTTAAATCTCAGTAGTTTTGTTCAAAAAATATATCATTCCGAACACGCACATATTTTTGTTTTCAATGACTGGCATTCGAAACAAAATTTTTTCAAACAGTTTTTCAGTGGAATTTTCATCGCTATTGTTATGACCGGACTTGATCAGGATATGATGCAAAAGAATCTAACGTGTAAAAATCTGAGGGATGCTCAAAAAAATATGTATTGGTATGGCATTACTTTTGTGCCACTTAACCTGCTTTTTCTTACTTTGGGTGCTATGTTGTTAATGATGGCAAGTCAGAATAATATTGCCTTACCTGCTCTATCCGATGAGATTTTACCTATGTTTGCCACGAAATACTTAGGCGAAACGGTCACTTTTCTTTTTGTTATTGGAATTATAGCTGCCACCTTTGCCAGTTCCGATTCGGCATTGGCATCGCTTACTACTTCGTTCTCGGTGGATATTCTGGGTGTGAAACATGATGAACCGAAAATGGGTGAACGTAAACGCAAACTCACACATATTGGCATGTCGGTGTTGTTTGTGGTGATAATGCTTGTGTTTAAAGCGTTGAATAACAAAAGTATAATCGATGCCGTTTACACCATAGCAGCTTATACTTACGGACCGCTTTTGGGAATGTTTGCTTTCGGTTTGTTCACTAAAAGGCAGGTTCGTGATAAAGTTGTACCTTTGGTGGCGATTAGTTCACCGTTTTTATGCTTTGGATTGAATCTTTTGTCAACAAATTTACTCAGTTATACATTGGGCTACGAATTGTTGATGATTAACGGATTAATCACTTTTGTTGGGATGTGGATATTTTCATTGCCCCAACCCCTAATTATCGCCTCAGGCAAATAGAATGAACGAAGCGAGTAAATAACACGAAGTAAAAATATGGAAATTAAAACAGCAGAATTTGTAATCAGCAACACCGATTATAAGAAATGTCCCGAAAGTCAGTTGCCCGAATATGCATTTATTGGACGTTCAAACGTAGGCAAATCGTCGCTTATCAATATGCTTTGCAACCGCAAGGATTTGGCAATGACTTCATCAAAACCAGGCAAGACACTGTTAATCAATCACTTTTTGATTAATAATAACTGGCATTTGGTTGATTTACCGGGCTATGGTTACGCCACCGCCGGAAAAAATACCCGTGAGCGACTGAAAGATATAATCGAAAGTTATATTCTTTACCGTGAGCAACTTACCTGTTTGTTTTTGCTGATTGATTGTAGGCATGAGCCACAGAAAATTGACCTTGAATTTATGGAATGGTTGGGCGAAAGCGGTATTCCATTCTCCATTGTGTTCACAAAACTCGATAAACTTTCTCACGTCAAAGGCTTGGAAAGTATCCGAGTCTATAAAGAAAAACTTGCAGAAGAGTGGGAAGAATTACCACCAATTTTTGAAACTTCAGCCGAAAAACGTACCGGACGAGACGAAGTATTGGGATATATTGAAGGCATAAATAAGAGTTTGAAATAAATAAAGTAGAGGACAAGTCGCGACTTGTCCTTTTTTTGTTTATGTTTTCAGCAAACGTTTGCGGTTGAATTTTAGCATTCTTATTTTGAGTGATTCGCAGTTTTTCATCAAAAATCAATATCATTGCATTTCTTTTTTGAAAATGAGAGTTCTGTTTTTTCAATATAAAATCTAAAATCAAATACATGCTAAACATTCAAAAAAAAATGAGCAATGCTTTTCTCGCATTGCTTGGATTGCCGGCCACTGCGGTTGGGTTTGCACTTTCCACTCAAATTGCTGCACTGAGCTGGATTCTTTCCAATAAATATCATCTCGACATTCATGATGTGGCTTTTGTTTGGCTTGCCGGACCAATTGCCGGAATTTTCGGTCAGGTTATTGTGGGCTTGCTCAGCGACAATGTTTGGTTTATGGGTGGCCGTCGCCGACCGTTTATTATGATTGGTGGTTTGGTAAGTACTATTGCATTTCTCACCTTGCCACATATTCGCGGAATTTCACATATAACCGGGATTTCCGACATTATTCTGATTGCTTCTGTAATTGCCCTTTTCCTCGATTTATCCATCAACGTAACCTTCAATCCGGCTCGCTCCATTATTGCCGATCTCACTCCTGAAGGCAAAATACGTACTTCTGGTTTTGTTTGGATGCAGATTATTTCAGGATTTTTCGGTGTATTTGCTTATTTTCTTTCCATGGTTTTTGGAAATGAAATGCTGTTGTATATTGCTGCCGGTATCGTTTTTCTGACTGCCGTTTTCCCTATTTTATTTATTCAGGAAAAGAAAGAGCAAGAGCAAACTAAGACAGAAACACAAGAGAAATACGGAGTTTGGCATATTTTTAAAGAGATTTTTCCACTGTATGGTTTTTTGGTATTCGGTTTTTTCAGTTTGTTCTATCATTTCTTTCCCGAAGTGTTGGGTCTCTGGCATAATCCGGTACTGATTGCTGCTTTGGCTTATTCTGTAATTATTGGAATTATCATTATAGTGCAGGGTTTAAAAAATCCTTCCAATAAAAATGAGTTTCAGAAAATCATGCTTGCTCATTCTTTCACCTGGGTGGCTTTCCAGAGTATGTTTATTTTGTCGGGTTTCTTTATTGAACATCAGATTTTGCCAAATATTCATACCAGTGTTTCAGCTAATTGGTTTGCAGAAAAACTAACCGGAACAGTACAGAATTCGGGTGCAACGGTTGGTAATATGGTTTCGCTGGGCTTCTTTATCCTGAACCTGATTGGGGCTATTTTCCCATTGATACTTCAATCCATAGCCAAGAAAATAGGACGTGTAAAAACCTATATTGCTGCACTGACTTTCTCGGCTATTGGTTATTTTTATGTTGCATATTTTAGTCACTTGGAAATTGATTTTTATATAGGTATGTTCCTTGTAGGTATTGGCTGGTCTGCAGTAATTTCTATTGTATTTGCCATTATGAGCGAACGCGTAAATCCTGCTAAAATGGGTTTGTATATGGGTGTTTTCAATCTGGCAGTTGTGCTTCCTCAAATGATGAGCAACGGTGTGGCCAATGTGATTAAAGCCACTGGGAATCACCAATTACTTTATATTTTCTGTGGATTGTTGGTAAGCACTTCGGTCATTTTCTGGATGTTTGTAAAAGAGCCGGAATCGTCAGGTGTGCCACAGAATATACCCAAAGGAGGACACTAAGACCCTCTGCCCCTCTAAAGGGGGATTTTTTAAGTCCTCTTTAGGGGATTTAGGGGTAATTTACGATTAATATTTGTAACTTTGCGGGAAATAAACCCGCAGAGTTTCACAACTAATTTTTTTAAGAACCGCGGAGTTAAATCTCAGCGGTTTTTTGCTTTAATATTGAATAATGAAACATTTTTTATTTCTATTTATCAGTGTTTTCCTGATTCTTTCATGTACTACAAAAAATGCTAAGCCTGAGAAAGAGCAAAAGTCAGATTCTCTTAAACTGGCTTACGCAAAGGGATTTGCAATTAAATACTTTACGGATTATAAAGAGCTTATTGTTTATAGTCCATGGGTGAAAGGAACGGAATATGCCCGTTATTATCTGGTTACTGACATTAAAATCAAAACACCTTCCAATGGGACCAAAGTGCAAATTCCCCTGAAAACGTTGGCTGCTACATCAGTTACACATTTCGAATTTCTTAGTCTTTTAAAGGAGTTGCAAACAGTTACGGCTGTATGTTCGCCAGAGATTATTTACAATGCCGAAATAAACAAGAGGATGGGAGAGGGAAAAATATCAGATTTAGGAAATGCATTTAATATCAACGTGGAAAAAACGCTGCAACTGAAACCAAATGCAGTAATGATGAGCGGTTATAATCAAAATGATCCCTATGCCGTACGGGTTTCGCAAGCCGGAATACCGGTGATTTTCAATAACGAATGGATGGAAACTTCATTGTTGGCAAGGGCTGAATGGATAAAATTTGTGGCAGCGTTTTACGATAAAGAAAAACAGGCTGACAGTGTTTTTTGTACTGTAGATAAGCGTTATAACGAAATAAAGAACAAAGCTACTGCAGTGAAATTTAAGCCAAGCATTATGGCCGGTTCTAATTTTCGAGGTACCTGGTATATGCCTTCTGGTTGTAATTATATGGGAAAACTCTTTGCAGATGCAGGCGCAAATTACTTTTATGCTAACGATACTACGGCCGGAAGTTTGCCACTGAATGTAGAAACTGTGTTTAAAAATTTCTCAGAAACCGATGTTTGGCTAAACTGCAACTTCAAATCACTTGATGATCTAGTGAAAGCCGATTCCAAACATGCATATTTCCGTCCTGTGAAGCTGAAACAGGTTTATAATTTTAATAAACGATTATTGCCTTCAACAGCCAATGATTTTTGGGAAAGTGCCGTGGCACGACCAGATTTGCTGCTTTCGGATGTAATTGCCATTCTACATCCCGAAATTTTGCCTGGTTATCAGTTGGTATTTGCTGAGAAAATAAAATAGAAATTTTAATTATTTATTAAAGAATATTTTTTACTTTTGAGGCTTTACACAAAATCATAAAATATACCTTATTTATTTGGTAAAAACTTAAAATAATAGCTTTATGAAAAAACTACGAAATCAATTTATTTATTCCCTGCTAATCGGCGGACTGGTCTTATTAACCGCTTGTGTTAAAACCGAACCTGTTATTGTTGTTCTACCTGTCATGACAACAACTGATGTAACTAATCTTACTCAGAATACTGGGAAATCGGGTGGTATTATTAGTTCCGATGGTGGTTCATCAGTAATTTCAAGAGGTGTTTGCTGGAGTACAACTCCAACTCCAACTATTGCAGATCGTAAGACATCTGATGGAACCGGAACAGGTACTTTTACAAGTACACTTACTGGATTGTCAGCTGATTCTACCTATTACATACGTGCTTATGCAACTAATAGTGTTGGTACAGGATATGGTAATACTGTTGCAAGTTTATTAACTGATTTAGATGGTAATATCTACCACAAAGTAACTATCGGAACTCAAACATGGATGGTTGAAAACCTGAAAACAACCCGATATCGTACCGGTGAGGGAATTACAAACAACAAATCTGATAAATTATGGAGCACTTCAACCTATGGTGCGTGGTGTGATTATAATAACGACGAAGCTAACGGCCTGAAATATGGAAAATTGTATAATTGGAATGCTATTAATGACAGTCGTAATATTGCCCCTGTAGGTTGGCATGTAGCTACAAATGCCGACTGGACAACTCTTGTGACCTTTTTAGGTGGCGAAGGGGTAGCTGCTTCAAAATTAAAAGATATTGCTGGTTTCACAGCTCTTATGGGAGGCTCACGTAGTTCAAGTGGTTCTTTTGGAGGTCTAACTGATTCAGGTTTTTGGTGGACTTCAACAGAAAATAATAGTAGCAGTATTTTCTTTTGGACAATTGTTTCCACGGATGTTTATCAACTTTACAAAACAAAGCTCTATGGATATTCTGTTCGTTGTGTAAAAGACTAGGTTTAAAATTTATTTGACTCATTGAAATCCCGTTCCCTTATAATATTTTTCAGTCTTTCGTTTCTGACGTTGGGGCTTTTTCTTGCCGATTTGGCATGGGGAAGCATTCATATATCGTTACGTGAGATTCTGTCGGTTTTCTTTGGAAAAGGAACGGAAGGAATTAATTCAGAGATATTGCTTAATTTTCGTTTGCCGAAAGCTATAACAGCGATTTTGGCAGGTGCTTCACTATCAGTGGCTGGGTTAATGATGCAAACGCTTTTTCGTAATTCTTTGGCAGATCCCTATATTTTGGGCGTTAGTTCAGGTGCAAGCCTGGGCGTGGCATTAGTCATGATGGCAGCTTCGATGCTTCCGGTAGCATTTGTGAGCAGCGGATGGGCATTGATTGTGGCTGCTATTATTGGTGCTTCAATTGTGCTGGCTTTGGTAGTCGGCGTTTCGTTCAGAATTCAAAATGCAGTTTCGTTACTCATTGTCGGATTAATGTTTGGAACCATTGCCGGGTCGATTGTTAGTGTTTTGCAGAATTTCAGTAATCCCGATGCTATTAAGCTTTTCGTGATGTGGACATTTGGTAGCTTGAGTGCCGTAACCTGGACGTATATGCAGGTTTTGTTGCCGGTTTCATTGATAGGATTGGGTATGGCTTTCTTTTTACAAAAACGGCTGGATAGCCTGTTGCTTGGTGAGAATTATGCCCGCGGACTTGGTGTTTCCATTATTCATACCCGCTTTTTGATTGTTATAGCCACCGGTTTACTGGCGGGTGGAATTACTGCTTTTACCGGACCGATTGCCTTTGTGGGTGTAGCTATTCCGCATATTTCCCGTGGAATTTTCCGCACATCAAGTCATAAAATACTGATGCCTGCTACGGTTCTTTGTGGTGCTTCACTTATTTTGTTTTGCGATATAATTTCACAAATGCCGGCATACACCTTGCCAATAAACACCATAAGTGCATTGTTTGGTGCACCGATTATTATTTGGATAATTTTGAAAAAACGATAGTAGAGACGTAATGAATTGCGTTTCTACATAATATAATATGTCAATTCTTACAACGCAAAACTTATCAATTGGTTATTCCCGCCGGGGAACTACTGAAGTTGTACAGTCTTCACTCAATTTAGAACTGAGGGCAGGGGAGTTGGTCTGTTTGATTGGTCCTAATGGTAGTGGTAAATCTACTTTGTTGCGCACACTCACAGGTTTGCAAAAACCTTTAGCCGGCAAAACATGCATTGACGAAAGGGAAATATCGAAACTTAAGCAACGCGAAAAAGCATTGTTGATTGCATTGGTTCTGACAGAGCGTGTTGATATTGAAAATGCTACGGTTTACAATCTTGTTTCCTTGGGGCGGCATCCACACAGCAATTGGTGGGGGAATATTACGACAGAAGAAGATAAAATTATTTATGAAGCCATAGAAATGGTGCATTTGGAACATAAAATGCATCATAATATTAACGAATTATCCGATGGGGAGCGGCAACGCGTGATGATAGCCAAGGCACTTGCTCAGGATACGCCGATAATAATGCTCGACGAACCGACTGCCCATCTCGATTTGCCAAATCGCGTGGAAATAATGTTATTGCTTCACCGATTGGCACACAAAACTGATAAGGCCATTCTGCTTTCAACTCACGAACTTGATTTGGCACTTCAGGCTGCTGATCGAATCTGGTTAATCAGCTCTGAGCGTGGCATTGAGTTTGGTGTGCCTGAAGACTTGGTGTTTAACGGCAGTTTTAATCATGCTTTCGAAAGCAAATCCTATTATTTTAATGCTGCTAACGGTAATTTCTCACTCAATTATCCAATGACGCGTAAGGTTTGGATTTCCGGTCATAAAACACGCATGTACTGGACTTTACGAGCATTGGCTCGGGCCGGATATATGGTAGTTGAGGGTGCTGATACACATATTTTGGTTACTGAAGTTGGTTGGGAGTTGAACGAAAGAGAAATACCTACCGTAGAAAATTTACTAAAGGAATTAAATGTAATTTTTACAGTCAAATCATAGATTTTAATTTAAGTTGGACGATTATTAATTGTCAATTATGAATTTTTAATTCCCTTGTTGTATCTTTGTAATTAATTTAGCAAACATTCAAAATAAAATCCCTTTTTCTACGTTAAAATTGGGTTGAATACAATCCCGACAACCGACATTCTCTTTGCATGAAATACAAACTATTTATTTTCCTCACTATTTTATCTTTTTCAGCAGGCTTGTCGGCACAAACCAAAGTTCGTGTTTATGGCTATGTGATTGATTCCTATAACCGTGGAATAGAGCTTTCAAATGTTTTTTTTGAAAATACAACAGTGGGAACAACCACCAATCAGAACGGATATTACGAGTTAAACATGAATGTAAAAGACTCCGCAGTCATTGTTTATTCCATGCTTGGTTATCAAACCATCAAACACACTATTCACCCACATCAACAGGTTATTCAGATTTCAGTACAACTTCCGGCTTTATCTAAGCAAATGTCCGAAGTGAACGTTATCGGGCAACGTCGGCAAACTTCTACGCTCGATATGCTTGATCCCTCGAAACTACGTATTATGCCCAATACTTCAGGTGGAATAGAATCGCTGTTGATTACTTTTGCCGGAGTGAGTTCAAGCAATGAATTGAGTTCACAATACAATGTACGAGGAGGAAATTTTGATGAAAATGCCGTGTACGTCAATGGCCTGGAAGCGTATCGACCCTTACTCATTCGTGCCGGTCAACAGGAAGGCTTAAGCTTTATCAATCCAGACATGGTTCAGAATGTGGCATTTTCGGCCGGAGGTTACGATGCAAAATATGGCGATAAAATGTCATCCGTGCTGGATATTCAATATAAGAAACCAACAGAATTTGAGGCTTCAGCTTCCTTGAGTTTATTGGGTGCTTCGGCTTACCTAGGAACAGCCAAAAATAAATTCACACAAATGCATGGCTTCCGCTATAAAACAAACGGTTATTTGCTGGGAACGCTCGATACAAAAGGCGAATACAATCCTTCATTTATTGATTACCAGACCTATATGACTTATCAGTTTAATTCCAAGATTGAACTGACTTTTTTGGGTAACTTTTCGCAAAATTCCTATCAGTTTATTCCCCAAGACCGCGAAACATCTTTTGGAACGTATAGTACCGGTCGTAAGTTATCGGTTTATTTTGAGGGTCAGGAACAGGATTTATTTCGTACCTTATATGGTGCTTTCTCCTTGAATTACAAGCCAATAACGGGGATGAAGTTGAGTTTTCTGGCTTCAACTTTTTATACCAACGAAAGTGAAACTTACGATATTTTGGGTGAATATGTGTTGAGCGAAGTGAAAATGGATCTTGATCCAACAAAACAAACCGGTGCATCTTTAGGAGTGGGGAAATACCAGCAACACGCCCGCAATCGCTTGAATGCAACGGTTTCTAATTTATCACATTTAGGAGAATATGACCTGGAAAACAATAAACTAAAATGGGGTGTAAACATTCAGAATGAAATAATTTCAGATAAAATTGGTGAGTGGGAATGGCGCGACTCGGTTGGTTATTCGCTTCCATTCAGCGATAAACAGCTAAATCTGTTCTATAATATGAAAGCCGACACGGTGCTATCTACCTGGCGTACAACAGCTTTCTTTCAGGATACGTACAAATGGAATTCCGATGCCGGAGCATTCTCGGTAACGGGCGGATTACGAGCTAATTACTGGACTTTTAATAAGGAATTATTGGTTAGTCCACGCTTTTCACTATCATATCTACCGCATTGGAAAAGCGATTTCAGCTTCCGTTTTGCCACCGGCGTATATTATCAGGCACCATTTTACAAGGAAATTCGAGATACAGTTACTGATGCATTAGGAAATGTGCGTATTAAGCTCAACAACAATATTCATGCACAACGCTCGCTGCATTTTGTGTTGGGTGGTGACTATTATTTTCGTGCATGGGGACGACCATTTAAGTTTACTACCGAAGCTTATGCAAAACTTGCTGACCGGGTTATTTCCTATACCGTTGATAATGTACGTGTAATTTATTCCGGTAAAAATGATGCCAATGCATATACGGCGGGTGTCGATTTCAAACTTTACGGCGAGTTGGTACCCGGTGCTGATTCGTGGATTAACCTGTCATTGATGAATGCCAAACAGGATATTATCGGCGATTCGTATATTACTCATACATACGGTTCAACTGGAAATGTGCTTTCCAGTTCTACTGTTTTTCCCGGTTATGTGTCAAGTCCGAGTGAACAACGCTACACATTTTCGATGCTATTTCAGGACTATTTACCTAATAATCCCAAATATAAAATGCAGTTGAAATTTATCTGGTCAGATGGATTGCCTATAGCCGCTCCATTTAACTCCAAATTCAGCACGGCTTTCAGGGCATTGGGCAACAGAGCTCCGGCATACCGACGGGTCGATATCGGCGCATCTCGGGTGTTGGTAAACGGAACAGATAAAGTGTTGAATAAAGCATGGCTGAAACATGTGAAAAGTGTTTGGTTGAATGTGGAAGTATTCAATTTGCTGGACTTTAAAAATGTAAATTCATATTATTGGGTGACAGATATCAACAACACTCAATGGGCAGTTCCTAATTATCTTACCGGTCGTCAACTGAATCTGAAACTTATGGTGGATTTAAAATAATTCCAGCATATCTGATTTTTTTTCCTCATAAACATTAATTTAGCTATCAAAATCTTAGAATTTGATTTACAAAATTGTGTTGATTCCAAAAATCAGTATATTTGCAAAATATCTAACAGATAATCTATGCAAATTAAATTTCACGGAAATTTTAAAAACACTATCTTAGTATCAATTTGCTTGTTGTCAGGTTTATTGGTTTCGTGCAAAGATGATGTTTCATTGAATTCCCCTAATGGTTTAGTTGTAATTTTAAAGGCTGATGATATGGGAGATGTAGGAGGAAACTGGAATCGATTTATACAAATTCTGGTTGATGATAGTATTTGTGCCGGTATTGGAGTTATTTCCAAAAATGTTCATGAATCTTCTATACCCGAAATCCAAAAAATAGCCAATATTAAGCAGAAAAATGGCTATCCGGTTGTTGAATTCTGGAATCATGGTTACGATCACATCGATTTAAAACCCAACAGTGAAATTACGGAATTTTACAATACAGATTATAATTATCAACGCACTCATTTTAGATTGGCTCAACATTTTTTCTCAGACACTTTACATATTACAAGCCATTCATTCGGAGCTCCACATAATCGTACTAAGCTAATTACTGAAGGAATTATTGAAAGTTTTCCAGAAATTAATGTATGGCAACATTACGGCAAGATAGAGCAATATACTCATACTGGTTGGAAAGACCCAAAGTTAAGAGTAATTCAGGAAACCGATAAGCGCATTATTCTGAGTATAGATTATTTATCGCTCAAAAGCTTCAATGTTGAAAGTTTTGAAAAAAATTACATTAATGACAATAAGAAACCATATATTATTATCCAGATTCATCCTGCTACGTGGAATGAGGAAATTTTTGTAAAATTTGAAAATCTCATTCAGTTTTATAAACAATCGGAACATCATGCTACTTTTATGACTCCATATCAATATTATGAATCAATGCATAAAAAATTGATTGCCAATTGATATTGCAATTATTATAACTAAAATGAGCAAAGAATTCAGTTTCTTTGCTCATTTTGTTGTGCGCCGAGCATGACGAGTATATTTGACGGTTCAAGTCCGTTATGGGGGCTATCAGTTGCCAACCATTAGCTTAAGGCAAGGGTGTCCATCGTGAGGTGGAATCTGAAGGAAGCCGGCGGCAAATT
>Ga0209083_1000690_pt1 | contig 46775 bp, 56 predicted proteins | sample AM7aDNAmetaG_FD_184132 | JGI IMG/M metagenome (GOLD analysis project Ga0209083, IMG submission 184132) | Freshwater microbial communities from Finland to study Microbial Dark Matter (Phase II) - AM7a DNA metaG (SPAdes) (version 3) | ecosystem: Environmental > Aquatic > Freshwater > Lake ...
ACCAGTGCCATATTGAATATATTGGCGCCCAACGCCGTGATCCCGCCGTCGGCAAACAGGAAACACTGCACCAGCAATACCGCTGTCATCACCACGATGGCCGCACCCGGCCCAACCAGCACCGCCGCCAGCACCCCGCCGACCAGATGGCCCGAGGTGCCGCCCGCCACGGGAAAGTTCAACATCTGCGCCGCAAATATGAATGCCGCCGTGACCCCGAGCAACGGCACTCGCCGCGCCGGCAATGTGCGTTTGGCCTGCCATAACGCCGCGCCCACGCCCGCAGCTGCCAGCCCACTGCTCGCCACCGCAGTCTTCGCGTCCAAAAATCCATCAGGAATATGCATAAGAATCCTCGCTCAGGGGTTAACTTCCGTTGTTTCCTCAAAAATCTCATACCGGTCAAGGTCCGCCCACGCTTCTAGTGATGCTCGCCGCGCCTCGGGAGAATACATGTCGCCACGAATTTTTCGCATTGCGTCTTGCGCGCGTTGGAACACATCGGGCTTGACCCGCAGGCGCAGTCGTTTTTTGCCAAAAATAAAGATCGCCTCGGGTACTGACGGTGCGCCGTTGGTGACGCGAATTGTGCCCCGTCCAAGACTGGCACCGGTGGAAACCTGTAATCCATCATTGAAACAACTCATCGGTGGGGTCAGACCGGCATGACTTTCGACACTGAGATCGTCCAAGGACGCGCCCAGAAGTTCGCGGGCCCGCACCCCCATCTTGGCGCCGAGAATGGAGAACGTGCCGAGATGTCGATGGAGTTCATGAACCAACACGACAGTATTCCATTCTTCTTCACCATACCGCGTGATAATTCGTTCGATGAAGGGGCGCACATCACTTTGAAACTGCTCCGGTTTTGTCGGAAATGATGCAAGCACGACGGGGCTGCGAACTATCGCACCCGTGGATGATTCATCGTGCGCCCCGACCGGAAGCGCAACAAGCATCGCCACAAATACAGAGAAATATAGGTTTTTCATTAAAACTCCAATTTGATGCCACCCATTCCGTTAATGCCGGGCATCGGGTAGCCGGGTTGCTGCTGATAGTTGGCATCGGTGAGATTTTGACCGGCCACGAAAAGCTGGCCGTGAAGCCGCCAGCTCGGCAATGAAAAGTCGTAGCTGAGCCGCGAATTGACCAGAAAGTAAGCATTGATTGTGCTGGTGTTGACCGCCTTAAAGTCCCGGTCGCGGGAGAGCGCGGTTTGATCACCAACGTACTGACTGTCCACGCTCAGACGGAAATGCTTAAGAAACCGGTAGCTCGCGCCAGCGCTGGCAGTCCATTGCGGCGCGTACGGCAGATCACCGGGCAAGGATTTGAGCACGGTAAATCCACCGAATAAGGCCAGATTTTCAATCGGCGTAATTGTCAGTGTATTTTCCAAGCCCTCGGTGTGGAAAGTTCCAATGTTCTTCCAGACCGGCGGGAACGGCGGATAGTCCAGGACGATTCGGTGATGGCCACCGTCGTAGAAGAGCGTCAGGTCGAGCTTGGCAAATTTGCCGAACCGCTGACTGGCACCAAGTTCGTAATGGTCGAGCGTCTCGGCATTGAGTTTGTGGCCGAGGTTGTTCCCCGGTGGAAAGGCATCAACAAAAATACCGGGGTAGTTGACGCCGCGCGCGTAAGACCCGTGAAACTCGGTTTCTTTGACACCGAGCACCAAGCCGGCTTGCGGCGCAAATTCATCAGCAAACACGTCGTGGTTAAAATACCGGACCCCGGCCGATGGCTGGAGGTAAATGTCATTCTTGAAATCCCAGCGTTGGCTGAGCGACGCGTACGGTGAAACAATCTGAAACGTCTCGCGCGGAAAGACCGTGGGCGACCCGGCCGCCACATCCGTGTACTTGCCGCTGATGAAATCCACATCGACACCCGCCATGAGTGCGCCGCCATCCCACGGCTTGAACGTTTCGCGGGTCTTGACGCCGTAATTGTCATAGCCGGTCACGGTGTCTTCATCGTTCAATTTCGTCGTGGAATCATATTGGTTGACCCAATTTAAGGTTCCGCGATTCCAATAGGCCTTCACATACCCATCGGCCTGTTCGTAATGATTCGCCAGCGTCATGATGGTCAGATAATCGTCGTCCTTAAAACGACCATTGTTTTGACCGGTAATCGTCGAGCCGGGGTCGTCGGCAAAGTTGTCCGTGTGGTTGAATACAACATGCGCTTCCCAATTCGTGTTCAGCGCGTACCCGAACCGCCCAAAATAATTCTGCAACTCGCCATCCGAGTGGGGCCGGTGACCGTCCGCGGCGCGATAGCTTTGCAGCACATAATAGTCAAGGTTGTCCACCTTCCCACCATGCTCGGCGACTTCAACAACCGTGTTATATGAGCCGCCCGCCAATTCCAGACTGGTGATAAATCCCGGCTCGGTTTGGCGTTTGGTGATTAAGTCCACCACGCCGAACGCCATGTTGCCATACAGCACCGGCTGCGCGCTCTTGTACACTTCAATGCGCTGGGCGATATCCACACTCAGCATGTCCAACAGCGGATGCGTCCAAAGGCTGTTGTAGTTCGCAATGCCATCTATGGCCAATTGGATTTCGGCCCCGGGCCGCGAAGCACCCATCCCGCGAATGAAGACCGACCCGCCCTCGCCGCCGCCGAAACTGCCGACCGCATTATGATGCGTGACCATCATGCCCGGTGTTTCGCGTAGGGCCGACTGCAAATCCTGCGCATTCAATTCCTTGATCTGTTCTTCTGAAACAGTGGTGACCTCGCCGGCTAACGGCGATAGTCGATTCCCCCCAATAATTGGCGAGCCGGTTACAACCACTTCCGGCAAGCGGGTTGTTGTGTTGGTGCCGGCCGTGGCAATCCCGTACGACACGACAAAAGCGAGCAATGTTAGTTTTGCGGCGTTCATGTCGGCAGGTCCTTTCCTGTGGTGGTGATGGTTAGTTTGCCGTGTTTGACGCCTTTGGCGGCAATCAACTCGTCGGCCAGTTTCTTGATTGCATCGGCGGGGCCCCGCACCGCGAGGACTTCCAAACAATTATCGTGATCCAGATGGCAATGCAGCGAGGAGATGATGACTTCACGGTGTTCATGCTGGAGATCCGTCAGCAGGTCTTGCAGGTGATGCTTGTGGTGGTCGTACACGATCGTGATGCTGCCGGCAATCTCGCCGCTGCCAAACTGCTGGCGGTGTTCCACCAATTGCGCGCGGATCATGTCGGCAATCGCTTGCGACCGGTTGGCATAGCCCTTCTGCCGGGCCATATCGTCGAGTTGGCGTGCCAGCGCACCGGCTAACGAAACGCTAAAACGGGTCAGTGATTTTTTCATAGTGTTACGATTTATAAGATTCGTAACACCATTTTTCGTAAGCGGTCAAGTTGTTATTTTGCTACCCACGCCTTTGTCACCCACTATCCGGTAAGCCATCCATGATGTCCCGCTCTTTTCTGTTGGTGAGAGTTTCCGATCTCAAACTCAATGTTGTGCGAGGACCTTTGCCACCACACTCAATGTTGGCGGAAGACCTCCGACCCCACGCTAAATGTTGTGCGAGGATCTCTGAATCCACACTCAATGTTGTGCGAGGGTCTCCGACCCCGCACTTGGGATGACCGTAGGTCTTCCGGACCAATTTTCAGACCTACGGTCGACGGCCCCGGCGAGGTCAGAGACCCTCGCCGAACAAAGGGACGGTCTCAAGTTGAACGAGGTGCTTGCAAAACTTCTGCGGACGCGACGAAGCGCGTCCCTCCGTTGTGAAAATAGGCCTTTTCCCATATTTTTCGGAGGGCCATCCCGCGACGACGGGATCGTGGCCGTCTTTTATACGAGTTTTGCAAGAGCCTCAAACGACACATTTTACTGGGACCAGACACGCTACCCCAGCCGAATTGGACAAGACACGGTTCTCCGCAAACCCCTGTCCGACTACCGGTTTGGAGTGCAGTGACATGCCACCGCACACCCAATCGGCAGACTCAGGACTGAGGACTCAGGACTCGGGACTTCCCCCCGCCCAACCTTCCCTCCCATTACCGCTGGGATTGACTTTGCCGATGGCTCGCCGTATGAAACTGCACCTATGGAAGAACGTAAATACCTCGACGAACGCCAACGGATGACCGATTTGGAACGGCTCCGGCATTCGGCTGCCCACATCCTGGCCGCCGCCATCGCCAAGCTGTGGCCCGACGCCCAATTCGCCGCCGGCCCGCCGGTCGAAGAAGGTTTTTACTACGACGTGGATCTGCAACATCGCATTTCTCCCGATGACTTCCCGGCCATCGAAGCCGAGATGAAAAAAATCATCAAGGACAACCAGGTCTTCGAAAAGGTGATCGTGACCCGCGACCAAGCCCTGGCCGATGCCCAGAGCGGTCGACTGGCTGCCCTCGGCAACCGGGATGTCCCCAGTAAATTTAAACTCGATATCATTCAAGGCATTCCCGCCGATGAGCCGGTCTCCTATTTCAAGACCGGTGACTTCATCGACCTCTGCGCCGGACCGCACGTGATGCGGACCGGGAATGTGGGCGCCTACCGGCTCACCAGCGTTGCCAGCGCGTATTACAAGGGCGACGAGAAGAATCCACAGCTCCAGCGCATCTACGGCACGGCATTCAAGAACAAGACCCAGCTCGAAGAGCATTTCGCAATGCTCGAAGAGGCGAAGAAGCGCGACCACCGCAAGCTCGGTGCAGAAATGGGCCTCTATGTGATCGACACCGAATATGTCGGCCCCGGCCTACCGCTTTGGTTGCCAAAAGGAACCGCCATCGTCGAGGAGCTGGAGAAGCTCGCAAAAGAAACGGAATTCGCCGCCGGCTATGTCCGCGTGAAGACGCCACACATCGCCAAGGAGAAGATCTACAAAACCTCCGGCCACCTCCCCTACTATGCCGAGAGCATGTTCCCGCCGATGGAATTGCAGGAGGACGAAGGTCGGGGAGCGCACGCGCCCTCGCGTGTTGCTTCCGTTGCCTCGACGGAAGCTTCCGTGGGAGCAAGGTATTCACGACGCAATCTTCCTCACTTCGAGCGTCCGTGGGCAAAGTACGCGGTAACCTTTTCCACGGCGCAACGTCAGCCTCTCTCAGAAGAAGAACGGGATATTGTTTTGGCCAGCATCCGGTACGCTCACGATCATGGACAGTATCTTTTATATGCCGCCTGTGTCATGCCCGAACATGTCCATCTACTCATTGAACCGCAGATCAAGGAAACCGACTCAGCGGGGCAAACGGTCTTCTGGTCGCTCGCCGAGATTCTGCAAGGGATCAAGTCTTCAACCGCTCATCGAATCAACAAGTCGCGGCAGGCGACAGGGACTGTCTGGGAAAAAGAATCGTTCGACCGCATGATTCGCTCCGATTCAGATCTGGAGGAGAAATTTCAATATATTTGCCGAAATCCGTGGGACACGAACCTTGTGAGCGCGAATGAGTCCTATCGGTGGTTGTTGGTGCCGGGAGAGGCGACGACCGAGGCGGTCGTTGCGACACGCGAGGCGCGAGCGCTCCCCGAAACAGTCCGCTACTACCTCAAAGCGATGAATTGTCCGCATCATCATCGAATTTTTGCCGCAGAACCGCACAGCTACCGGGACTTGCCCTTGCGACTCGCCGAATACGGCACCTGTTACCGGTACGAGCAGTCGGGCGAACTATTTGGCCTGATGCGCGTGCGCTCCCTCAACATGAATGACGCGCATATCTATTGCACCCCGGAGCAATTCGCCGTTGAATTCAATGCAGTGAACGAGATGTACCTCAAGTATTTCAAAATTTTTGGGCTCGAGAAATACCAGATGCGTTTCAGCACCAGCGCCCCCGAAGGCCTGGGCAAGAAGTACGTGGACGAGCCGGCATTGTGGAAACAGACCGAGGACATGGTCCGGGAAGTTCTCAAGACCAGCGGCATCAACTTTGTCGAAGTCGCCAATGAAGCGGCGTTCTACGGCCCGAAGATTGACGTGCAGGTCTGGAGCGCGATTGGCCGGGAATTCACCATCGCCACCAACCAGGTGGACTTTGCTGTGCCGAAACGCTTTGGCCTGACCTACCGGGACAAGGATAATACCGATAAGACTCCGCTCTGCATCCACCGCGCCCCACTCGGAACCCATGAGCGATTCATCGGCTTCCTCATCGAGCATTACGCCGGCAATTTCCCGCTCTGGCTCGCCCCAGAACAGGTCCGCGTTCTTACCTTAGGCGACGATGCCGACCTTGTGAATTACGCCCGGGCAATCGTTGCCGAGTTGCGCGCGCAGCAGGTGCGCGTGGCCGACGATCTCGGGACGGACAATATCAAAGGCAAAATCCAGAATGCGGAAGTGGCCAAGGTCCACACGATGCTTGTGATCGGCCCCCGCGACCTGGAGGCCGGGAATGTGAGCGTTCGGCTCCACGGCAAGGGCAATGTCGGAGCCAAACCGAAAGCGGAAGTGATTGCCGATATCGTTGCCGCGATTAAAGAGCGCCGCGCCTGACCGAATCGATTGAACAGGACTGCAAACGCCGGCCGCAAGCGGCCGACACGCGGCGTTGCTTTTCAGTGGCGGACGATTATAGTTACAACATGCCAACCACAACATCGTATCGCTACCTGGTAAACCTGCCAAATGTCTGCAGCGGCAAGACCATCGTCGATGGCACACGGGTCGGTGTCCACGATGTGATTGGCATTATCGTCACCGGGGCCACAGTGGACGAGGTGCTCCGCAGTTTTCCCAATCTTACCCGGGCCCAGGTCTATGAATGCTTGGCCTACTATGAGGATCATCGACCTGAAATTGATGCGCTGGTAGCCGAGCAGATGGCTGAGGCGCTGGAGTGAAGTTTCTGCTCGACCACGACGTACCCGACGCGGTCGCGCAGGTTTTAAAGCACTTGGGACACGCGGTAACTCTGGTTCGCGAGGCGCTTTCTGCCACGGCCCAAGATTCAGAGATTTTCAGATTTTCTCAAACCTATCGGCTGATTATTGTCAGTTGTAATCGAAATCATTTTTTGGCCCTGGCGCGGGCGACATTCGCAGCTAAACCACCACAACCGTTTTCTGGATTGATCATTCTAATTCGTCGCCGAACGCGGCAGGCGGAATGTGCACACGTCCTTGCCCTGCTGCGCCGCGCCGGCGAAAGCGGGGTGGCTAATAATATTAACGTCGCATAAAACCCGTTCGTGCTGTTGACCACCTTGGAGATCGAAAGCGGTCCCGCACCAGCAACGGTCGACTCTCTTCCCTTGCTCCCCGCAGCTTGCCAGCAACTCAGCCGCCCACAACCCACGCTGCAAAGTGCTTGCGAACAATCCGGCAAGTCTATATCGTTGCCGGCAATCAATTATGGCAATCGCGCGCGAACGAGAAGGCGACAACGGCATTAAGATTTACCTGCGGGAGATCGGCCAGATACCGCTGATCACCGTGAAGGAGGAAATCGAATTAGCCGCCAAGATCAAGCGGGGCGACAAAAACGCCCGAGCAAAAATGATCAAGGCAAATCTCCGGCTGGTTGTCAAAATCGCCCATGACTATTCCAATTTTGGGCTCCCCTTGCTCGACCTCATCAACGAAGGCAACATCGGCCTGATGAAAGCCGTCGAGCGCTTTGACCCTGCCAAAGGCGGAAAACTTTCAACCTATGGCGCCTGGTGGATCAAACAATCCATCAAACGCGCCCTCGCCAACCAGGCCAAAACGATCCGCCTGCCGGTCCACCTGGTGGACAAAATTGGCAAGATGAAGCGCACCGCCATGAAAATGAGCGAGCAGCTGGGACGGGAACCCACCGACCAGGAACTGGCGGACGTCCTCGGCATGCAGCGTTCCAAGGTGGCCCAGCTCCGCGAGATCAGCGTGCGCCCCGCCAGCCTCGACGCCGCCATCGGTGATGAAGATGATACGCAATTCAGCGAAATCGTCGGCGACGAAAATGCTGCATCACCATTCGAGATGCTGCGGGATAAAACGATGCGCGACGACATTCGTGATCTGCTGGAAGAACTCGAACCCCGCGAGGCCGAGATCCTGACTGCGCGCTTTGGTTTGGACGGCAACAAACCGCTCACGCTCGAACAAGTTGGGAAATCCATGAAAGTAACCCGCGAGCGCATCCGGCAGCTGCAAAATATTGCCCTGAACAAGCTCCGCCGCCTGATGGAAAAACAGGACAAGCCCCTGCCGAAGTTCTTCACCAAGGATTAGTGTCCGTCCCTCTCTCTGGAGGGCGAAGCTCCAGCTGAGCCGCGCTGCGGACCAGTTCACGGACAGCTCGCCGGGAGGCTCGCCCTCCAACGCTACACAATAAAACGGTTATTTCCACTTCACATTCCCGCCGTTCTCCGGTACAACCTGACGCATGAGCGAAAAACTCAAAGCTGCCGTCCGGGATGTACCGGATTTCCCCATCAAGGGCATTCTCTTCAAAGACATCACGCCCATCCTGAAAGATCCGCAGCTGTTCCGGCTCGCCGTGGACACATTTGCCGACCGACATCAGAACAAAAAACTGAAGGCCGTCGTCGGGATTGATGCGCGCGGTTTTATTTTTGCCGGTGCCGTCGCCTACAAGCTTGGCATCGGATTTATCCCCGTCCGCAAAAAAGGCAAGCTACCCTGGAAAACTGTCGGCGCCAGTTACACGCTCGAATATGGCAGCGAGACCACTGAGATGCACGTTGACGCGCTCGCCAAAGGCGACAACGTCATCATTATCGATGACCTCCTCGCCACCGGCGGGACGGCGATGGCCGCCGCCACGTTGGTCACCAAACTCGGGGGTACCATTGCCGAGATTGATTTCCTGATCGAACTCGCCTTCCTCAAAGGCCGGGACCGCCTCAAAGATTATCCCGTTTTCTCCGCCATCACCTACTGAGGCGGATTCCACCAGCAATTTCCTTTGCCCGCAATCGCCTGAGTCGCGCGGTGCCGGATGTCAGCCAGGCGCGCTGGGGATAACGGTTTAAAAGTCCGCGCTGCTGCATAGGCGGCATCTTGTTCGTTCGGGAAACTTAATCCGAGCAGCGTCACGTCGGGATCACAGGTCAGCGTATAATGTAGACAGTCGGCCACGCTGAGGTGCGGCAGGACCGGCGCCGCGGTATCACCACCACCCGAGCTTAACTTTCCACGCGGCCGGTTGGCCAGCGGCCGACTGTACCCTTCTGTATCGCCCAGTAACTTGCCAGCGCCAAACGATTTAATTCCGATGGTCCCCACTCGATGCTGTTTGGCGAGTGGCAGAATCTCGGTCACATACCGCTCATCCACCGCGGCGCCAACCGGGAACATCACCACATCGCACAAACCAGACGGGATCGCTTCCCGGAGCACGGCCGGGTTATGACATGAAATTCCACGAAAACGCGCCAAGCCGACCAGCTCATTAAAGCGCAACTTGCGCCATTCCTCCAAGGTGCTGACGCCGTGAAAAAGAAACAAATCTACTTCCGTAAAACCCAGCCGACGCCAACTCGCCTCCACTTGCGGCCGCACCGGGGCATCCAACTCATCAATCTTATCCACCACAAAGAGACCTTGGCGCCGACCTTGCAGGGCCGCTCCGACGATTTCCTCGCTGTAACCAGCTTCGTACATCGGGGCAGTGTCGATCACGTTTAACCCGGCATCCAATGCGCGCCGCACGGTCGTCACACACTCGGATAATGGCACTTTTCGATCTGCCAGATCACCGATTCCAAGTTGGGTGGCGCAGAATCCGGTTCGGCCCAGTTCGCGGCGGGGGATGAAAAGCGGTTTCATATGCGCGACAGTTTATCGTAGAATACCGGCCATGAGCAATCCCATCTTGAATCCAGCGGCCATCTGCCAAATCGCACTCGTTGTGAATGACATTGAGCGAGTTGCCAAAAACTACGCCACTGTTTTCGGCGTGCCGGTTCCCCCGGTGATCGAATCCGGCCCGGCCAGCGAAACGCAAATCGCGTACCGGGGAAAAACAACGCCCGGCCGCGCGAAGCTGGCATTTTTCAATCTGGGCGCGTTGCAATTGGAGTTGATCGAACCCATTGATGGACCGAGCACGTGGCGCGAGGTGTTGGATAAGAACGGGCCGGGCTTGCATCACATTGCATTCAAAGTCCCTAACTCCAAACAAACGTCCCAAGCCCTGGAAAAGATTGGCGCAACGACCGTTCAGACCGGGGATTTCACCACCGGCAACTATTCTTACGTGGATGCCACGCAGCCGCTCGGCGCCGTGCTGGAGTTGCTAGAATTTTATCCACCCCGATAACCGCCTGCTCAGCAAATCCAACCACCGCCCAGCACCAGGTCATCCTGGTAAAATACCGCAGCCTGGCCAGGCGTGATCGCCCGCTGCGGCTCGTGCAACTTCACAATCCCCTGCTCCACCGTGGCTGGGCAACCGGGGTGATTATAGCGAATTTTTACAGTCACTTCGACCGGTCCGGTCGGTGGCTCAATTGCCAGCCAACTGCTATTGATTACTTTAAATTCAGTCCGCAATAGTTCTGGAGCGGGACCCACGATGACGCGGTTCTTCGCCGCATCGAGCGCGACAACGTAAAGGGGTGCTTTCTGCCCCCCCAGCTTCAGCCCTTCGCGCTGGCCGATGGTGAAATACTGGACTCCAGAATGGGTGCCCAGCACCTGACCCGTACTGGTCACGATCTCGCCGGGCCGATCCGGGACGTGGGCGGCATCGTGAAGGAATCGGCCGTAATCCTTGTCCGGCACGAAACAAATCTCCTGGCTTTCAACTTTCGCCGCGGTTTTAAGTCCCAGCTTGGCGGCGATGGCGCGGGTTTCATCCTTGCTTAAATCCCCCACCGGCATCAGCGACCGGGACAGCTGATCCTGCCGGAGCGAAAAAAGAAAATAGGACTGATCTTTGTGCAGGTCGCGGCCTTTGCGGAGTTGGTAGTGGGATCGCCGTCCCGGCTGTCTCTCTGGACTGGAACGGACAGGCGAGACGCCTATCCCACTAACCACTTGCTCAATCCGCGCGTAATGGCCCGTCGCAATAAACTCCGCACCGAGCTGTTCCGCCTGCTTGAGCAGCGTCCCGAATTTAATTTTCTCATTGCAGACAATGCAGGGATTCGGCGTGCGACCTTGCTGATATTCAGCGACAAAATAATCAATCACATCGCGCTGGAAAGCGCCAATTTCGTCCACAACGTAATGCGGGATGCCCAGCGTGTGGGCCACCATCCGGGCATCGGTCACCGCTTGCGGACCGCAGCATTTGTCTTCGGCGCGGCTCAGGCAATCCTGCGGCCAATTGCGGAACGTCAAGCCGATGACCTCGTAGCCTTGCTCCTGAAGGCGGTAGGCGGCCACGCTGGAGTCCACGCCTCCGCTCATCCCAATGCATACCCGGCGATTCTGGCTCATCGTTCCATCCATAATTGTCCGTGCTGGAAATCAAACGTCACCCGCAACCGGCGCAAACTGGCGTTCCCAAGCAACGCATTCCCGTCTGCGGCATCCGGCCCGGTAACTTGCGTCCGGGCAGCGAGATTGGCAAAATTTGCCCGGCCCACCTTGGTTTCACGGACGACATACGTCGCCGACAACGACGCGCCCGCCACGCCTTTCGAAATCCCGACAGTCTCATGGCCAGGCTTCCAATAACCAAGTTCCCCGGCCAGTTTGCGCGGCAATAATAGACCATAATCGCCACCGGTATCCACGTAACAGGGCACCGTCCTGCCATCCATGACAACCTCGACCTGGGGCAGCCCATTTACCCAGCGCAGCGGGATTGTCGTGACAAAAATCGACGACGGTTGGGCTTGATACGCTTCGCGGGGTGCGAATGTGACGGTCCCGTTTGGCGCGTCAATGGAAACATACGACAGCATCCGCACCGTGTGGAGACCAAGAATCAATGCCTGTGGATTGTTCCAAAAACCCTGCGTCAGGCTCAGCACCTGTGTGTCGGGCCCGATCAGCGCCAGAACTCGGCGCAACTCCAATGTGTCCACCTTGATACTGCGGACCACCCCAATCAGGTTGTCCACTGATCCACCGATGCCGCTGCTGATCACCGGATCGAGGCCGGTGACGGCGGAAATCCCAAGCTCATGTGCCAGAGAATATCCAAATAGATTCCGGTTGCTCCCACTATCCAGCAACACCCGCACGCCCGGATGGCCATTGACGTTGGCGAGAATAATCGGCACGCGAAACTGACCGCCAATTTCTTCACGGGTTTGTTGAGTTGATACCTTGCATAGTGCAACGGTGACGTTGCTCTGGCTGGCCACCGCACCGACTGCGACACCCGGATTAAAATGCTCCGGTAATCCTAGCTCGGCCGGTGATTTCGCGCGCTTCCGCAGGTCATCCCGCTGGCTCGTCGAAAACGTCGGCGTTGATGTTTCCAACTGGTCCAACCCCGTCGCACAACCAGCGAGTCCGAGTGCCAGCATCGCTAGAATTGTCATCGTTCGCATTCGAGCAATTTACCTCAGCGCGTGTTTGGAAAATAGTGGAACGGGCGTCTCGCCCGTTTGGTTTACATGAATGGCCGAAAGAACGGGCGAGACGCCCGTTCCACTTTCCGCTCTCAATCGGATTCTCAACACGCTCTCAGAACTTCAGGACGACTTCCCGGCCGAGTTTCTGCGCAGCGTAAATCCCTTCGAGAATGGCAATCACCCGGATTGTTTCCGTCCACGGAATCGGCGACGGCTGACGATTGACGACACATTCGTAAAACGCCTTGATTTCCTCGCTATGCGGCTTCTCGACGTTCCGTGCGGCGGTCAACGTGCCTTGCGCAAAGCTGCCGCCGGTCACGGTCGCAAACTCGGCACTCGGCCATTTCACGCCACCCTTGATCCCGAAGACCTGACAACTCATGTCCTCGTTCTCCGGCTGGTGCCCGAGGAAGGCCGCTTCCAGTGTCATCGTCGCGCCGTTATCAAAGTGGACAAACCCAGCCGCAAAATCTTCAACGCTAAATAGCTTCCGGTCCCACTCGCCCCACATGCCGGGGATTTTATTGCCCTTGGCAAAATTTACTTTGGCGGTACCGGTCACGCGTACCGGTTTTGGGCAATTCATCAACCACATGCACAAATCAAGCGCGTGGACGCCGATATCCATGCACGGGCCACCACCGGAGAGCTTGTGGTCAATGAATCCCGGTGCGGGCGGCAACCACGCGCGCCGCATGGCACGGACCCGCGCGTGATAAACTTCACCCAGGCCACCGGCATTGGCCCAGCCTTTGATCGCGCGAGCGGAGTTGGTGTACCGCTGATGCTGCGCCGTCATCAACTTGAGTTTCTTCCGGTCCGCCAGTTCGCCCATTTGCCGGACCTCCTTCGTGGTAACCGCCAGCGGCTTTTCACAAAGCACATGCTTGCCGGCGTTGAGTGCGGCGATCACAGCCGGCGTGTGCACCCGATTGGGAGTGCAGACGTCCACCGCATCCAGGTCCAACTTGACCAGATCCCGATAATTCTTGAACGCATGGGGGATGCCGTTGTCCTTCGCAACCTCCTGCGCGCGGGCCTCGTTGATGTCCGCAATGGCGACAATTTCCGCATCTGCCACGCTTTTCCAACCGCCCAGGTGTGCCCAGCGGGCGATCCCGCCTGCGCCAATAATTCCGACTTTAAATTTTCGAGCCATGTTGGATAATTCTCCCTTTCAGATCGTAGATGGTTGAACCGGTAATTTGAACTTCCGCAAACTCACCGGTCGGGGCCGAACCCAGACCGGTCACTGTCCCGTCGATTTCCGGGGCATCCGCTACCGAGCGTCCCTGCCACCCGGTCTTTGTCAGCTTCTCGACCAGCACACGCGCTGTTTGCCCAACAAACTGACGCTGGACCTGCCGGGAAATCTTCTGCTGCAATGCCAGGGCCTTGCCGCGCCGGGCCGCTTTCACCTTCTCCGACAGTTGCTGTTGCAGGTTGCCGGCGGGGGTATGATCTTCCTGCGAATACGAAAAAACACCCAGCCGCTCAAACTTTGTCACGGCGATAAACTCCAGCAGTTCCGCAAATTGGGCCGCCGTCTCGCCCGGATAGCCCACGATAAACGTGGTCCGCAAAATGATCCCGGGGATCCCCGCCCGAATCCGCCCAATCAGATCACGAATATATTGCCCGCTTGTCTCGCGCTTCATGGCGGTCAGCATCGCATCGTTGATATGCTGCAGCGGCATGTCCACGTAGCGGCAGACCTTGTCGCAACTCGCAATGGTGGCAATGAGTTCATCCGTCCAATGCGCCGGATGCGTGTAGAGCAACCGGATCCAGAAATCACCCGGGATCGCCTGCACCTGCCGCAGCAGTTCGCTGAGCAGCTCCTGTCCACCGGTCAGGTCCCGTCCGTAAAATGTCGTATCCTGCGAAATGATGTTAATTTCACGGCAATCGGCGGCTACCAACGCACGGATCTCCGCCAGCACATCCTCCCGCGGCCGGCTGCGATACCGGCCCCGGATGCGCGGGATGCTGCAAAAAGCACAGGGATGATTGCAGCCCTCGGCAATTTTAACGTAGGCGGTATGCCGGGGCGTCAGCCGCAGCCGGGGCGCAGAAAAATCCGGCACGTACTTGGCCGGTCCCGACCAGTATATAGTTGGACAGGCGTCCCGCCTGTCTCCCCTTGGCAGCCCATTTGACAGGCGAGACGCCTGTCCAACTTTCTCCAAAACCTGCCGGACAATCGCCGGGATCTGGGGAACTTCATTGAGTCCCACAATCGCATCCACTTCCGGCAGTTCGCGGCGCAGTTCCTGGGGATAGCGCTGGGTCAGACACCCCGTCATGATCAATGCCTTGCAGTGGCCGGTTTCGCGGAGCTGGTTCAGCTTCAAAATCGTATCAATGGATTCCTGCTTGGCCTTGTCAATAAATCCGCAGGTATTGACAATCAGCACATCCGCATCTTCCGCACGCTCCGTCAAGGTCATGCCATCCTGCGCGAGCAAACCGAGCATGACTTCACTGTCCACGAGATTTTTGGCACACCCGAGACTGACCAGTCCGATTTTAATGGAAGCACGCGGCGTCACTTCGCAGGGGGGTCGAGTACGGCCGGCGCGGGTGTGTTTTTTGATTGGTAATAGGCTTCGAAATCGGCCACCGGCAAAACCGCCGGTTTTTTCGCGGGCAAGGTCAGGGTTGGCCGATGCATCCACAACTGGTAGCCGGCCACGACAAGCAATGCAACTGCGCTGACCACTGCCAAACCGCGCATGATCATCCCCACCGGTAATTGAAATTCACTCGCGCGCCGGGCCCGCAACGTGGCTTCGGTTTCGAGTTGCAACCCCTGGCGGCGCAGGCCGCCCTGGCTTTTCAAATACGCGGCCATCATGCCCGCACTGTCGATTCCAAGGTAATCGGAGTAGATTTTTAAGAACCCCTTCGTATACATGGGCGCCGGCAGCCCAACAAAATCATCCGCTTCGAGTTTTTCCAAGGTCTCCATCTTGATCTTGGTGGCGCGGGCAACATCTTCCAGGGACACTTGCTTATTGTGCCGGGCCGCCCGCAAAGTTTCGCCAATGGATTCCATATCGCAACAGTATCACCGCGCCGGGCTCGCCGCTCAAGAAAAAAGCTCGCAACCAATTCCACAGCCGGTATCTTAGCCCGGATGAAATTCAGCCCCCAGGATGAAGAATTCATGCAGCAGGCGTTACGGCTCGCCCGGCGCGGCATCGGCCAGACCAGTCCGAATCCCGCCGTGGGCGCGGTAGTAGTGCGCGCCGGGAAGGTCATCGGCCAAGGCTGGCATCAACAAGCCGGCGGTCCCCATGCCGAAATCGTCGCTCTGAATCAATCACGAACCCGCGGGGCAACCCTCTACGTCACGCTGGAACCGTGTTGCACACACGGTCGCACACCGCCCTGCACTGCCGCGATCATCGCCGCCGGGATCCGCCGCGTGGTGGTCGCCGCGAAAGACCCCAATCCACGGCATGACGGACGCGGCCTTGCCGTGTTACGCCGCGCCGGGATCCGCTGCGACGTCGGCTTGTTGGCAGAGGAAGCCACTCGATTAAACTCAAGTTTTAACCATTGGATCACAACCGGCCAACCACTGGTCACCGCCAAGCTGGCGCTCAGCCTCGATGGAAAGTCGACGACTCAAACCGGTGACTCGCACTGGATCACCAGTGCAATCGCCCGCCGGGAAGCCCACAAGTTTCGGTCCCGCAGCGATGCGGTCATGGTCGGCGCGGGCACCGTCATCACCGACAACCCCCGGCTCACCCTCCGGCACGGCGTGTGCGGCTCCTGCCCGGGGCGGGATAAGCGCCAACCGTGGCGCGTGGTCATTGATGCTCGCGGTCGCTGTCCGCGCTCGGCTCACTTATTTTCGGATCGGCACCGCCACCGAACCATCGTCGGCACCACTCCCCAATCGTCAGCCGCATGGCGCCGCGCTCTGGCACTCGCGGGGGTCACCGTCCTCGTGCTCCCCGCACAGCAACGGCACGTCAACTTAGCCGTACTTTTGGCGGAACTGGGACAGATGGAAATTACGAGCCTTTTAGTGGAAGGCGGCGGGGAATTACATCGCGCGTTCTTTGCCGCTGGGCTGGTGAATCACATCGCGTTTTTCTTCGCCCCAAAAATCATTGGCAATGCTCCGACCATGCAATCTGCCATCCCTCTGGCCGGCCAGTGGCGGCGAATTGGCCGGGATGAGATGTTGTTTGAAGGGTGTCTTTCGGCATCGACAAACCCAATTTGAATGGCCTGGAGGGCGAGGCTCCCGCCGAGCCGCTCGCGAGACAAAGCAAACCTTCGGCTCGGCGGGAACCTCGCCCTCCATATTCGGAATCGCTGACCAATTATTAGCCGCACTCGACAAGGCGACAGGCAACCGGTAAAATACCCTCATGTTTACTGGCATTGTTGAAGAACCCGGCACAGTGGTGCGTATCCAACCCGGCCGCAAATCGACCGAACTCACAGTTCGCACCGGTGTGACTGGCAAAACACTGCAAACGGGCAACAGCATTGCCGTCAATGGCGCCTGCCTGACTGTCGTTAAAAAATGCGGCGCATTGGTTGCCTTCGATGTTTTGAATCAGACCTTGCATTGCACAAATTTCGGCGAACTTAAAACCGGTTCACTGGTGAACCTGGAACGCCCCTTGCGTGCCGACGGACGGCTGGATGGACACTTTGTTCAAGGGCATGTCGACGCCACCGGGGTGGTCCGGCGCTGGGAACAGATCGGGAAAGATTTTGTTCTGGAAGTAACCGTGCCGACCAGCCTGCGCAAATATATCGTCTCGAAAGGGTCAATTGCAATCGATGGGATCAGCCTGACGGTGGCCGACGTCGGTCGCGATTGGCTGCGAATCTGGATTATTCCACACACCCGCACGATCACGAATTTGCGAACACGCCGCGTCGGCGAACAGGTTAACCTCGAAGCTGATATTCTTGCCAAACACATGGAACGCCTGTTGACCGCGCGACGCGGCTGATCTTTGCCAGACAAAGCCCGCCAGCCCCGTCCGGTTGTCTTTTTTCACGCATTTCCTGCTCCGTGTTTGATTCTCATGTCGCGGGCCAAATTCACACATCACGCGATAATTCCTTTTACAAAAGCAAAGGGCGAGCCTTTCGGCTCGCCCCTGCGTGAGTATTTCGTGAGATCGGATTACTTCGCAGCCGAAGCAGTTTTCGCGATCTTCTCGGTCTTCGGCTCGGCTTCCTTGCCCTTCTTCCCTTCTTCAGGGGCAGGCGCTGGCATCACCGTACCGGTCCATTCGAGAATTGCCATTTCGGCCGCATCCCCCGGCCGGTTGCCAACGCGAATAATTCGCGTATAGCCCCCTTGTCGGTCGGAATGTTGCTTGCCGAGATCGGCAAACAGCTTCGTGACGATGTCTTTTTGGCGGAGAAACGCGATCGCTTGGCGGCGATGATGCACCGTGCCACTCTTGGCGAGCGTGATCATCTTGTCCGCAAACCGGCGCGCGACCTTGGCTTTGGCCACGGTCGTGGTAATCCGGCTGTGTTCAATCAGACTACAGACCAAGTTGGCCAGCACCGCCCGACGATGCTGGGACTTCATCCCCAATTTGGCTGGACCTTTTCCGTGTCGCATAGTAATGGCTCCCGGTTAGTCGGCCTTCGCCGGCGCGCTTAACAACTCAGCGGTAGCATCGACCGGTGCGTCAGCGACGCCCCCTTCGACTTTCATGCCAAGCGTGAGGCCAAGCGCAGAGAGTTTTTCTTTGATTTCGTTAAGTGATTTTTTACCGAAGTTGCGGTATTTGAGCATTTCCTGCTCGGTCTTCATCGCCAATTGACCCACAGTCGTAATATTGGCGTTGTTCAAACAGTTGGCGGCCCGGACGCTCAACTCGATTTCGTTGACGCTCATCCCCAGAACTTTCTAGAGCTTGACCTGCTCGGCTCCGACTTTCTCCTGAGCTTCCTCAAACTCGATGACCATGTCCTTGTCGTAATCGCAGAATACGTCAAGGTGATGACGAAGAATATTGCTGGTTTGCACCATCGCGTCTTCCGGAGTGATCCGGCCGTCAGTCCAAACTTCGACAATGAGCTTATCGTAGTCTGTGCGCTGGCCGACGCGCGTATTTTCAATGTTGTAGCGAACCCGGCGGACCGGGGAGAATAGCGAGTCAATGGCAATCACACCAATCGCCTGGTCAGGCTTCTTATTCTCTTCCGCGGGATAGAAACCACGGCCCACCTTGATTTCCAACTCCGCTTCAAACTTCATTTTCTTGTCGAGTGTGCAAATATGCTGTTCCGGATTCAACACTTCGACCACCTGATCGCCCTTGATGTCTCCGGCGGTAACCGCGCCTTCCTTGTTCACCGATAGCAATAGCGTATGCGGTTCACGGCTGTGTGATTTTAACAGAACCTTTTTGAGGTTGAGAATGATGTCGGTAACATCTTCAACCACGCCTGGAATTGCGCTGAATTCATGGGGCGCACCTTCGATTTTAACAGAGGAAATTGCGCCGCCTTCGAGCGAACTGAGCAAAACCCGTCGTAACGAGTTACCAATGGTTTGACCGTAGCCCGCTTCAAACGGCTCGGCAATAAACTTGGCATACATCGGCGTCGCGGTTGCATCCTCGCGGGTCAACCGCTTCGGCATTTCAAAACGACCTAAACGAACTGGCATAGGGAACTCCTTGCATGGGTTGGGTTTCCCGCGGCCTAGAAACGCGGACCAACAACCCGGTTAACTTTGATTATCTAGAATAAAATTCGACAATTAACTGTTCGTTGACAATCGGCTGGATGTCATCCCGCGTCGGAACCCGCATCACTTGGGCTCGATAAGTATCTTTTTGGAAACTAATCCAATCCGGCACCGGCCGGATCGCCGCTGACTCCAAACTCTTGTTGATGAGCTGTTGCGAAACCGCTGTTGGCCGGGCCTCAATTACATCGCCGGGCTTCACATTAAAGGATGCCGTACTGACCTTCCGACCATTCACCCGGATGTGGCCATGGTTGACGATCTGTCGCGCAAACGCACGAGTGCTCCCGAAACCAATCCGGAACACCACGTTGTCCAACCGGGTTTCCAGTAATTGCAACAGGGTCTCACCGGTCACGCCTCGCTTCTTGCGGGCAACTTCAAACATCCGCCGGAACTGCCGTTCCAACAAACCATATTGATAGCGCAGCTTTTGCTTCTCCGCGAGCCCCAGAGCATAATCGCTCAACTTGCGGCGCGACTTTTTCGGACCGTGAACACCGGGCGGATACGCACGCCGTTCGAGGTATTTTGAGGGGCCGAAGATCGGCTGACCAAACTTACGGCTGATGCGGATGCGTGGACCTTTGTAACGTGCCATGTGAAATATCTCCTAACTAGACGCGCCGGGCTTTCGGCGGACGGCAGCCGTTATGCGGGACTGGCGTGACGTCCTTGATCAATGTGATTTCCAATCCAACCGCTTGCAAGGCGCGGATCGCCGACTCGCGACCTGTCCCCGGACCCTTCACCCAAACTTCAACTTCCCGAAGCCCATGCGCCATCCCTTGACGAGCTGCATCCTGAGCGGCGAGCTGGGCCGCATACGCGGTGCTCTTTCGGGAGCCTTTAAATCCGGCCCGACCAGCGCTCGACCAGCCAATCACACGGCCTTTCGCATCCGTAATTGAAACGATGGTATTGTTAAATGTCGCCATAATGTGCGCGATCCCTTGGATGACGTTCTTACTGTGCTTGGCTTTAACGACCTTCTTGGTCGCTTCACCTTCACTCAGAACATCAGCCGCAGTTGCGGGCACAGCGGGGGCCGCGGGGGCGGCCGGCGCGGCGGCGGCACCGGAAGCTTTCGCTTCAGCGGCGGGCGCCTTGGCTTTTCCTTCGGTGGCTGGTGCGCCAGTCTTTTCGACTTTATCTTTCGGTTGCTCGGGCTTTTTTGCGTCTTTCGCCATTGGTTCCTTCAATTAATTCTATGCGGCGGTGGCCTTAGTCTCTTTCGCGCGCTGAACGCCGACCGTCTTACGCGGACCTTTGCGAGTGCGGGCGTTGGTGGATGTGCGTTGGCCATGCACGGGCAATCCTTTTTTATGTCGGGTGCCTTGATAGCAATTGATGCTCATCTTGCGCTTGACGTTCGTCTGAATTTCACGACGCAGATCGCCTTCAATCCGGCAAACTTGCAACGCCGTTGTCAAATGCGCCAACTGCTCATCGTTCAAATCTTTTGCGCGGACATTCGGGTCCACCTTGGCTTTCGTGCAAACTTGTAACGCTGTGGTCGGCCCGATGCCGTAAATATAGCGCAACGAGATGCCAATTTTCTTCGCGTCCGGAATTTCTACTCCAATAATTCGTGCCATTGACAGACCTCTACCCTTGCCGCTGTTTATGCCGCGGGTTGGTGCAGATAATCCGCACGACCCCTTTGCGACGAACGACTTTGCAGCGTTCACACAACCGTTTGACTGATGGTTTCACTTTCATGTTTTCGGACTTCCTACTTCTGCCGGAACGTAATCCGGCCCTTACTCAAATCGTAAGGACTCATCTCAATCATTACCTTATCACCCGGCAACAACCGGATGAAATGCAACCGCATCTTACCGGAGATGTGCGCCAAGATGCGATGTTTGTTCGGTAATTCTACCCGAAACATCGTATTTGGCAACAACTCCACAACCGTTCCTTCCAACTTTATGGCATCTTCTTTGGCCATGTCAAAATCTCTGGTTCACCGTCCGTTACTAATACCGTGTGTTCAAAATGAGCGCTCGGGGCGCCATCGGCGGTTACAACCGTCCAACCATCGCTCAGCAGCTGCACTTCAAACGTGCCGGCATTGATCATCGGCTCAATTGCCAACGTCATTCCCGACTTCAACTTTGGTCCGTCAGTCGCACGCCCGTAATTCGGTATCTGCGGATCTTCATGCAACTTTCGACCCACTCCATGTCCGACAAACTCACGAACAACCGAAAAACCATGGGCCTCGACCACACTCTGAACCGCAAACGAAATCTCGCCAACCCGGCTGCCTACCTTGGCCTTCGCAATCCCCGCCAATAACGCCTTTTCTGTCACCTGCAACAACTCTTGGGCTCGCGGCTTTACCGCTCCCACAGCCACTGTCGTCGCATTATCGCCGACATAGCCATCCAAAATAATTCCCACATCCAAACTGACGATATCACCGTACTGGATTCGCCGTTTGCCCGGAATTCCGTGCACAACTTCTTCATTCACGGATACACAAATATTTCCCGGATACCCACGATAGCCTAAAAATGGGCTTTTCCCACCCAATTTAGCAATCATCGATCCCGCCGCCGCGTTCAACTCTGCCGTAGTGCAACCGGGCACAACCAGCGCTGCCACCCCATGTAAAACCGCAGCCGCGGCCGCGCAAGCTCTGCGCATCCGCTGAATTTCTGCGGCCGACTTGATCGGAATCATGCCGGTACTAATCCCCGCTTGTCAAGGAACTGCCTACCGCCGCCCGCGCAATTTGCCCTTGCGCAAAAACCCGTCATACCCACGCATGAACAGGTGCGACTCGACCTGCCGCATCGTATCCAACATCACGCCAACGGTGATGAGCAAACTCGTTCCGCCAAAAAAACTCGCCGTCAGATACGGAAGCTTGAAATTGTGCGAAAGAATATACGGAATCACGGCAATAACTGTCAAAAATATCGCCCCCGCCAAAGTAATCCGGGTCATCGTGTGATCCAGGTATTCCGCCGTTGGCTTGCCGGGACGAATGCCGGGAACATAGCCGCCATACCGTTTTAGATCATCCGCAATCTGCAAGGGATTAAACTGCGTGGCCACCCAGAAATAAGAGAAAAACAAAATCATCAACCCATACAGCGTTAAATACAAAAATTCACCTTCGGTGAGCTGCCGGGCGACCTGTTGTAAAAATGACAGCTTCGACATCGACAAAATCTTCTGCGGAAATAACAATATCGCTTGGGCAAAAATAATCGGCATCACCCCCGCATAGTTGACCCGCAGCGGCATGAACGTCTGACCACCACCCAACATTTTTCGCCCCACCATCCGCTGCGCATATTGAACCGGGATCTTCCGCTGCGCCTGGGTTACGGCAATAATCCCCGCAATCACCGCCAACGCCATCACCAACAACAGGATTGCATGCAAGACATTAAACGAACTTTCAACCCCAAAAAACAGCGTCCACGCCTGGCCGATCGCCCGTGGCAACCGATCCACAATGCCAACGGTAATAATGATCGAGACCCCGTTGCCAATTCCGCGCTCTGTAATCTGTTCCCCGAGCCACATCAGCAACACCGTGCCACTCGTGATCGTCAAGACTGTCAACAATTCAAATCCCAAACCCGGATTCCGCACCAATACACCCGTAAACCCTGGAAACAATCGCCCCGGATTTTCAAAAGCTTTGGCGAGAAAAAAGCCCTGAATAATACAAATCAAAACTGTCAGATAACGGCCGTATTGGATAATCTTGGCACGGCCAGACTCCCCTTCTTGCCGCAGCCGTTCAAACGACGGAATTACCGCCGTGAGCAACGTCATGATAATGGACCCGCTGATGTACGGCATCACGCCAAGCGCAAAGACCGCACAATTCTGCAAACCACCACCGGTCATCAGCATCGCCAAGCCGACAAAACTGCCACCCACCTGGCTCTGAATCCGGCCAATGTATTCGTTTAATGAAGAAGGATCCACCCCCGGGCACGGGATATTGGCACCCACCCGGGCTAAGGCGATAATACCCAATGTGAACAGGATGCGCCGCCGCAGTTCCGGTATCTTCCAACTATTGAGGAACGCAGAAAACATTTTACTTCGCGGCAACAACCTTGGTGTGAATTCCCGGCAATGGCAGCACTTCGCAGGTCCCGCCAGCCTTCGTGATTTTTTCGCGGGCCGACGCACTAAATTGCTGCGCTTTCACCGTCAAATTCTTCGTCAAATCACCGTTCCCAAGGACTTTGACCCCTTCGAGCAATTTCTTCAGAATCCCGTTTTCGATCAGAGTTTCCGGAGTCACAGTTGTGCCGTTCGTAAATGCGTTGAGCGCCTCCACATTAATCACTGACAAGTGTGTTCCAAACGCTTTGTTATTAAAACCGCGTTTTGGAATCCGGCGCAACAGTGGCATTTGGCCACCTTCGAAACCCAAACGAATCCCACTTCCTGCACGGGCAGTTTGTCCCTTGCCACCGCGACCAGAAGTCTTACCGTGACCAGAACTTTCGCCAAGACCTTTCCGCTTGCTCCGGTGCTTGGCGCCTGGTCGTGGTTTAAGATTATGCAAACGCATCGTCATATCAATCAACTCCTGCTGCGACCGGTTTGCTAATACCGCGAACGCGATAAATTTCTGCGCGAGGGCGCAACCGTGATAACCCATCCAGTGTTGCCTTGACCACATTGACGGCATTGCTGGAACCGAGCGATTTGGTGAGCACGTCCCGGACACCGACAGCTTCCAACACCGCCCGCACACTGCCACCTGCAATGACACCCGTTCCCGGTGAAGCCGGTCGCAATAGAACCCGGCCGCCCCCAAATACTCCCACAATCTCGTGCGGGATTGTATTCCCCTTTAAATTCATCATGACCAATGCATTCTTGGCCTGTTCGGTCCCTTTGCGAATTGCATCGGCAACTTCGTTCGCCTTGCCAAATCCCCAACCGACTTTTCCGCGGCGATTGCCAGCCACGACCAGCGCACTAAAATGGAACCGCCGGCCACCTTTGACAACTTTGGCGCTGCGGTTGACGAAAACAACTTTTTCAATCAGTTCGCCTTCGCGTGATTCGAGTTCAACACCGAGCTCTTCAGCGGCTGCAACGGGTGACGTTCCGCTGGCTTTCGGGGCCACTGGCCGAGCGAATTTTGGTTTTTTTTCTGGTGCCATAACTAGAATTTCAATCCTGCTTCGCGGGCGGCATCAGCCAGCGCCTTCACGCGGCCATGAAACCGAAACCCGCCTCGATCGAACACGACCGAAGTGATGTTTTTATCTTTCGCCTGTTGCGCAGCAAGCGCACCAATTTTCTTCGCGCCGGCGACAGTGGCTTTCGTCCCTTTGCCTTCGGCTGCGATGGTGCTCGCCGCCGCCAATGTCTTGCCAGCCACATCGTCGATGAACTGCACGTAAATGTGTTTCCCGGTCAACGCCACCGCCATCCGCGGCCGGGCGGCAGTACCGGATAAATGTTGACGCATCCGGAGATGGCGCCGTTTTCGGGCTTGAGTTTTTGTTTTCGGAATCATGTGAATTAACCACCCGCCGTGGTGACGGTCTTACCAGCCTTGCGCCGAACCTGCTCGTCGATATACCGGATTCCCTTGCCCTTGTAGGGCTCAGGCTTGTAGAAGCGACGAATGCGGGCGGCCACTTCGCCCACCATTTGTTTATCCGCACCTTCAATGGTGATTTGCGGTTTCTTATCCGCTGTGTCAACCACGGTCACCTTGATATTCTTCGGAATGTCGAAGTTGATGGGGTGAGAATATCCGAGTTGAAGATTCAGGATCATTCCCTGCACTGCGGCCCGGAATCCAACCCCCTCCACCAGCAATTGCTTTGAATACCCTTCATTCACGCCCTTGACCATATTCGCAATCAGACTGCGCGTCAGGCCCCACCGCGATTTCCCAGCCCGGTCAAGGCTCGCCGTGGTCGTCACGACCTTGCCATCCTTGACCGCCACCGAGATCGGCGTCGGAACGTTGAATTCGAGTTTACCTTTTGGCCCTTCGACAGAGACCAACTGGCCACTAACCGCAACTTTGGTTTTGGCTGGTATTAAAACTGGTTGTTTGCCAATGCGTGACATAGCTCACCAAACGTATGCTAAAATCTCACCGCCGAGGTTTGCCTTCTTGGCCTCGGATCCGGTCATCACGCCTTTGGAGGTCGTGACAATGGAAATTCCCATCCCGCCGAGAACCCGCGGCACATCCTGAGCCCCAGTATACCGACGCAAGCCTGGCCGACTGATGCGTTGAATTCCGACAATTGAACGTTCTTTCCCAACAATTTTGAGTTGGACTTTTAGAAGCTGCGGACCCGTCTCAGGTTTTTCGACGTAAAAATCCGCAATATACCCCTCCCGCTTGAGCACCTTAGCGATTTCGCCGCGCATCCGCGAGAAAGGCATTGCAGCTTCCGGTTTGAGTGCGCTATTCGCATTGCGAATTCGCGTCAACATATCGGCAATGGGATCAGTCTGATTCATGTCCTACCAACTCGCCTTGATAACGCCGGGGATTTTACCCTGGCTGGCCAACTCCCGGAAACAAATCCGGCAAATTTGAAACCGCCGGATGAACGCCCGACGGCGTCCACATAGTTTGCAACGGTTATATTTCTGCGACGAAAACTTCGCCGGCTCCGCTGCTTTAATTTCCCAGGTTAATTTCGCCATAACGTTTCGTCCTCTAACTACTGAACGGCATCCCGAGCAGTTTTAACAACTCCTTCGCTTCGGCATCCGTGTTCGCCGTCGTCACAATCGTCACATCCATTCCCAGGTTGTGCTTGATTTTATCCAACTCAACCTCCGGAAAAATTGTCTGGTCTTTCACGCCCATCGTGTAGCTCCCACGGCCATCAAATCCACGGGGATTCACACCGCGAAAATCACGAATTCGCGGCAGTGCGGCATTAATAAATCGTTCAAGAAATTCGTACATCCGCCGGCCGCGCAACGTCACCTTGGTGCCGACCGGCATCCCTTCACGAACACTAAAGTTGGCAATGCTCTTCTTCGCGTAGGTGACAATCGGCTTTTGGCCGGTAATGGTCATCAGCTCCGCCTGGGCTTCCGTCATGACATCTTTGTCATGCTTGGAATTAACCCCCATATTGAGGACGACTTTTTCCACCTTCGGAACTTGCATCCGGTTGGCGTACTTGCCGCCCTTCATGAGCTGCTCAATAATACTGGTTTGGTAATGTGCCTGAAGTTGTGACATAAGCCGTCTTAATCGTTAACTGCACTCGTAACTGCCACGCCCCGCTTTTTCTTGCGCAATTCAAATTTCTCCTGCAGCATCACCCGGGCGGCGGCGATCGGAAATTCCTTGGTAATAATCCCGCCTTTTGGATTATCCTGTGACTTGCGAATGGCCTTCTTCATCTCATTCACACCCTCGACAACCACTCGACCACGCTCCGGAAGTGTCACGAGTACCTTGCCCACCTTCCCTTTATCTGCGCCGGAAAGGACGACAACCAAATCATTTTTCTTAACGTGCAGTGTGTTCATCGTTAGAGCACCTCGGGTGCCAGGGAGATGATCTTACTGAAATTTTTGTCCCGCAACTCACGGGCCACCGGGCCGAAAATACGCGTGCCCTTCGGATTTAATTGATCATCAATGATCACCACGGCGTTGCTGTCAAACCGCAGGTAGGATCCATCGGATCGGCGGAGTGCCGACCGCGTGCGCACCACCACACAGGTCACTACTTCACCTTTTTTCACCGTGCCGTCCGGCGCGGCTTCCTTGACGTGCGCCTTGATAATGTCACCAATCCGCGCATATCTTTTTTGATGGCCCAGGACACCAATTGCCCAAGCAATTCGCGCGCCGGTATTATCAGCCACATCTAAATGAGTACGAATCTGAATCATGCTTCTACCTTCTCGACAGTCGCTGCCTTGACCACAATTTCCGCCAGCGTCCAGCGCTTGAGCTTGCTCAACGGTCGTGATTCAATGATCCGCACGCGATCACCAACCCCGGCTTCGCCCTGTTCATCGTGGGCATAAAACTTTTTGTGTTTTGTAATGACCTTGTGGTACTTCGGGTGGCGAACTCGCCGCGACACCTTGACCACGATGGTCTTGTTCATCTTGTCGCTGACAACATCGCCAACAAGTTCTTTTTTCTGCACGTTAGATTGGGTTTGCTCGGCCATGATCAATTCTCAGACTTGCTTGCGACAGCTTTCAATTGGCGCTCGCGTAAAACGGTTTCGATCCGTGCCGCATCCCGCCGGACATCCCGGAGCCGGCTCGGCCGCTCCAACCGGGCGGTCTGCTGTTGCAGGCGCAGGTTGAACAGTTCTTGTCGCAGATCACGCAGTTTTGCCTGCGCTTCCACATCGGCTAATTCGCGAATTTCCTTCGGTTTCATTTAGCGTCTCTTTACAAATCGGGTCTTAATTGGCAATTTTGCCGCTGCCAGCCGGAACGAATCCTGTGCCAGCACTTCAGTTACTCCACCCATTTCAAACAGAACATTGCCCGGCCGGACCACCGCTACCCAGCCTTCAACATTTCCTTTGCCATGGCCCATTCGGGTTTCGGGCGGCCGTTTGGTGAACGGCTTGTCTGGAAAAATCCGAATCCACAACTTGCCGCGACGTTTCATATTCCGCGACAATGCAACCCGGCACGCCTCAATCTGCACGGCGGTCAGCCACGTCCGGTCCAGCGCCTGCAATCCATATTCCCCAAATGACACTTCCGTCCCGCGCCAGGCAATTCCGGCACGATTTCCGCGCTGCTGCTTGCGGTGTTTTACTCTGGCTGGCATTAGTGGCATGACAAATATCTCCTAGGCTAACGGCGCAACCACCGTGGGCGGAGCCACCGGCTTCGCAACTGGTAACGGTTCTTTTCTGGCGCGTTCGCCCTTGCAAATCCAAACTTTAATCCCGATTTTCCCGTAGACCGTTTGGGCCTCGGTAAAACCATAGTCAATATTCGCCCGGAGTGTGTGCAACGGAATTTTGCCAACCCGATATTTCTCGTGCCGCGCAATTTCCGAACCACCCAGCCGCCCACCGCACGCAACTTTAATGCCCTGCGCACCAAAATCCATTGCAGTCTGAACTGATTTTTTCATGGCCCGACGGAAACTGATCCGGCGCTCCAACTGCAGTGCAATATTTTCCGCAACCAATTGGGCGTCGGTCTCCGGCTGTTTGACTTCCACAATATCAACGTAAATTTCTTTGCCGGTCAATTTGCCAAGCTCTTCCTTGAGCTTATCAATTTCCGAGCCTTTCCGGCCAATCACAATTCCTGGCCGCGCGGTGTGGATCGTAATCCGCGCCCGATTTGCATAGCGCTCGATCGTAATCTTCGGCACCGCGGCCGAGGCCAGCTTCTTCTTGACGATATCCCGAACCTTAATGTCTTCGAGCAAGAGCGGCGCGTAGTCCTTCTTGTCGGCATACCACTTCGACAGCCAGTCTTTGGTGACGGCCACACGAAAACCAATCGGATTTACTTTTTGTCCCATAAATTATCGTCCGTCAGTCAACACGATCCGAATGTGACTCAACCGCTTGATGATTGGGCCAGCGCTTCCCCGCGCCTTCGGCTGAAACCGTTTTAAGCGCGGCCCTTCGTTCGCCACCGCTTCTTTAACAACCAACACGTCCGCAGCCAGCTTGGCATTATTCGTGGCATTTGCGATTGCCGACTTCAGTGTTTTTTCAATCAGCCGCGCCGATTTCCGTGGAATGACTCGCAGCAATTCCAGTGCCTCGGCAGCGCCTTTGCCGTGAATCAATCGCGTCACCTCACCCACCTTGGCGGGGCTCATTCGCGCATATTTAGTTGTCGCTAACACATCCATAAAATTGTCTAACCCTTCGTCACTTGGGCGGTATCACCCGCCTTGATTGTGACGTTATTCTCCACTTTTTCAATTAACGCCCCACTGATCTTTGGGCGGACTTCCACAACCCGCAACTCGGCAACCATCCGATTACCACGTAAAATGATCAACGGCATACCAACCCGCACTCCCCGGTTCGCTCCCACATCAAGCACAACCATTTGAAGGCCTTCATTCACCTCCAAGATCCGCGCGGATGCGAGTGAAGATCTTTCAATCACTCCCGACTTCCGCACTGACCGGACTGCCAACAGTTCTCTCGCCGCGGCCATTTCTCCCGAAATGTCCCGATTGGAATCAATTCCAACCACCAATCGATTCAACAACTCCGCCAGTCGTATTCGTTCGGCATCCGCAACATATAATTTCCGCAATGCTTCAACCAACTGACGCTGGGTTGCTGCTGCATCCGCCTCCAGCAAATTTGCACTTATCGTTTGGGCGCGAACTTGGGCCTCGCTCCACAGTTGCTGAAACAACTCGCTTTCCGTCCGTGCAATCGCCACACTGGCTGTCAGCGCGCGGACGGCAGCTTCCCGATCCCGCAACTGAACCTTTGCCTCAGCATAGCTCCCGCTGATTTGGTCGAGCGCTTTTCGTAACAACTCTTCGTCAGCCCCAACCACCCCAACAATTCCAAAGAACAGAACAACTCCCAACCACTGCCTACATCCCAGCCTGGGTCGCACAGGTGCCGATTCCCTTACTTCGCAACCGCCTTTTCCGTATGCGCTCCGTGGGCTCGGAAGGTTCGCGTCAACGCAAACTCACCCAGCCGGTGTCCCACCATGTTTTCCGTGACAAACACGGGCAGGTGATTTTTACCATTATGTACCAAGAAAGTATGCCCAACAAATTCCGGGATAATCATCGACCGCCGTGACCAGGTCTTAATCGGCTTCTTGTCACTGGCGGACATCTTTTCCACCTTGGCCATCAGGTGGTCATCCACAAACGGGCCTTTTTTTAGGGAACGTCCCATTATTTCTTCCTACGCTCCACGATTAATGCATTCGAGTACTTTTTCTTCCGGCGGGACTTGCCGCCCTTCGCAAGCTTACCCCACGGCGAGACCGGATGATGCCAGCCACCACCGCCCTTGCTCTTCCCCTGACCGCCACCCATCGGGTGATCCACTGGGTTTCGGCACATGCCACGGCTGATGCCACGGATCCCCAGCCACCGGCTGCGGCCCGCTTTCCCGAGCATGATGTTCATATGATCCGGATTACCCACCTGCCCAATCGTCGCGTAGCAATCCGCATGAATTTTTCGCAATTCGCCCGACGGCAATTTAACCAAGGCATAATCGCCTTCAATTGCCATGATCAGCGAGGCCATTGCTGCACTCCGGCAAAGTTGACCGCCACGGCCGCGATGTAACTCAATATTATGGATCGGCATTCCCGGCAAAATCTTTCGCAACGGGAGCGCATTGCCCACCGCCAATTCAGCGTCTGGACCGCTCATGATCGTCACACCGACCTTTAAGTCAATCGGCGCAATAATATAGCGTTTCTCGCCATCCACGTACTTCAACAGGGCAATACGGGCTGACCGATTCGGATCGTACTCAATGGCTTCCACTGTCGCCGCCACGCCGATCTTATCGCGTTTGAAATCAATCATCCGATACCGCTGCTTGTGGCCGCCACCGATTCCTCGTGCAGTCATCCGCCCGAGGTTGTTCCGGCCACCCGTCCGGCGTTTCGCAACCGTCAGCGATTGCTCCGGCTTATGTTTCGTCAACTCGGCGAAGTCGGACAGCACCGTTCCGCGCAGCGACGACGTATATGGTCTAAAAGTTTTAAGGCCCATGGCTAATTACGTTAATTCAATTTTGTCGCCCGCTTTGAGCGTCACGACTGCTTTTTTCCAAGCCGGCGATACCCCGGCTTGCGCGGTCCGCTGCCGGCGTGCTTTCCCGCGAACACGAAGCGTATTCACCCGCACAACCTTTACCTTGAACGCCTTTTCAACCGCGTGTTTGATGTCGAGCTTGTTGGCGTGCTTTTCCACCACCATCTGGTAGCGGTTGTGCTTTTCTGTCTCCGCCGTGCCCTTCTCGGTCACACGCACGGTCTTGATCACATCATACGGATTTTTCATTACTTGCCCACCCGCGCCATTAATTTTGCAAACCCGGATTTAGTCACCACAATCTTATCAAAGCGCAACAATGCATACGTATTAACGGAGTCCGCTGGCTCCACCTGAACCATCGGCAGATTCCGCGCTGCCAATTTCAAATTATTTTCCACCGTGTCCGTCACCACCAACGTATTCCCATGGGCGGCCGCAATCTTTCCCAATAAACCCACAAAATCTTTCGTTTTTGGACTGGTCAATTTCAATTCATCGACCACAATCAAGTCTCCCGCCAGCAAACGTTCACTAAAGGCTTTTCGCAGGGCCAGTGATTTGGTTTTTTTGGTAATCTTGATCGCGTAATCGCGCGGATGCGGTCCATGGGCGATCCCGCCACCCCGCCAAATGGGAGAGGCAAATGAACCGGCGCGGGCGCGGCCTGTGCCTTTTTGTTTCCACGGCTTCTTTCCGCTTCCCGCCACGTCACCAATCATCTTGGTCTGATGGGTCCCCAGCCGTTGATTGGCACGATAGGCGACAACCGCATCGTGGACGGCTTGCGTCCCCTTGCCATTCGCAATGATCAACTCATCTGCGATTTCAATGTCACCGGCGGAAATACCGGCTGTGTTAATAACAGAAATCTTCATTGGCTCTTCTTCTTCGCGTGCCGGACCACCACCACCGCACCCCGCGGACCGGGCACAGCACCTTCAATCAATAACAAGTTGTCCGACTCTCGGACCTGAATAACTCGCAGATTTTGCGTTGTAATTTGCGTATTCCCCATGTGGCCCGGCATCCGCTGGCCACGGAAAACGCGCCCAGGGAACAAGCGTCCGCCAATCGCGCCCGGCCGACGAAACCACCCTTTTTGTCCGTGACTCGCCGGTCCACCGGCAAACTTGTAACGCTTCACCACACCTTGAAAACCTTTGCCCTTGCTCGTCGCGATGACATCCACAAACTGGCCGGGCTGAAATTCTTTCACCGTAATTTTATCGCCAACGTTAAATGCGACTGCGGCAGTTGTGCGGTATTCACGCACCGACCGGGCCGGCGCTGCATTCGCCTTCTTGCAGTGGCCAATCATCGGTTTCGAAGCATGCTTCGGTTTCCGCTCCCCAAAGCCAAGTTGAACAGCGTGATAGCCGTCGGTTTCCGGAGATTTCTTTTGGAGAACCGTACACGGGCCGACTTCGATGGCAGTCACCCCGACGAAATTACCCTTTGCGTCGAAGATCTGCGTCATCCCAATTTTTTTTCCAAGAAGTTCCATGACTAAATCTTAATTGTGATATCCACGCCCGCAGGCAGGTTAAGTTTTTTTAATTCGTCCACCGTCTTGGCGGTTGGATCAATAATGTCCAACAACCGCTTGTGCGTCCGCATTTCAAACGATTCCATCGATTTTTTATCACAGTGCGGCGAGCGATTCACCGTGTGCCGCCAGATGTCCGTGGGCAGCGGGATCGGTCCCGCAACTTTTGCACCGGTCCGTTTAGCGGTTTCCACGATCTCATGCGCCGACTGATCGAGCAGGCGATGATCGTAACCTTTGAGACGAATTCTAATACGCTGATTATTCATTTCTTCTGCGCCTGGGCGGCTTTTTCGCCAGTTAACTTATCCAAAATTATTGCGAGAATATTTTCTGGCACTTTTTCAAAGGCCGCGGGCTCCATTGAGTAACTCGCACGACCCTTTGTTAATGATCGCAATCCGGTTGCATAACCAAACATTTCAGCCAACGCCACCGTGGCATGGACAATGGTTGAAGTCGCCCGGGATTCGATGTGACTAATTTTACCACGCCGGCTGTTCAAGTCACCAATGACATCCCCCATGTGCTCTTCCGGGGTGATGACTTCCACCGACATGATCGGTTCCAACATGATCGCGCCGGCCTTTTTACAGGCATCTTTAAACGCGAATATTCCGGCCATTTTAAAAGCGATTTCAGAACTATCCACCTCATGGAATGTCCCGTCGACAATTTCGACGTACACATCCACCATTGGATACCCACCCAGGACGCCAGTCTGCGCCGCCTCGATAATCCCGTCTTCCACTGCGCCGATAAATTCCCGCGGGATTGAACCCCCGACCGTCTCATCCTCAACCACAACCCCCGAACCCTTTTCACCGCGAGCAATCGTGATACAGGCATGACCGTATTGGCCGCGACCACCCGATTGCCGAATAAATTTCCCCTCACCCTCGGCCGATTTCGTGATTGTCTCGCGGTAAGCCACCTGCGGGCGACCCGCGGTCGCGCCCACGTTGAATTCGCGGAACATCCGGTCTTTGATAATATCAAGGTGCAACTCACCCATTCCGGAGATAATGGTCTGCCCGGTTTCGTGATCTGATGTCAACCGGAAGGTTGGATCTTCTTCCGCCAATCGCTGCAAGGCGGTTGCCATTTTATCGCGATCCGCCTTGGTATTTGGCTCAATCGCCATCGAGATGACCGGCTCCGGGAATGTAATTGCTTCCAACAAAATCGTCTCATCTTCGTCGCAAATCGTGTCGCCCGTCGTAATATTCTTCAAACCAACAAGTGCCCCAATATCACCGGAATAGACCGTCTCAATCTCTTGCCGATGATTGGCATGCATCTCCAGCAACCGACCAATCCGCTCCCGCTTGTTATTGCGAGGATTGTAGACCGTCATCCCCTTGGTTGCCTTACCGGAATACACGCGGAAAAATATCAACTTACCGGCGTATGGGTCAGTCCAAATTTTGAAAGCCAGCGCACTAAACTTCGCATTGTCATCCGCCGGTCGAGTTTCCGGCTGTTTTGTATCAGGATTGATCCCCGAAACATCCGCAATATCAACCGGTGACGGCAAATAGTCGATCACTGCATCCAGCAACGGCTGGACGCCTTTATTTTTAAAGGCTGAACCACACACCACTGGGACTAAATCGTTATTAATAACAAGCCGGCGCAACCCCGCTTTGAGCTGTTCAATACTGATCTCTTTACCTTCCAGATAAAGCGTGGCCGTCTCATCATCCTTATCCGCAATTGCCTCGACGAGCTTCGTATGCGCTGCCTTGGCGTATTCCAACAAATCAGCAGGAATATCGGTCAGGGCAAACTCAGCGCCTAACTCTTCACCTGACCAAATCAAAGCCTTCATCTGGACGAGATCGACGATCCCTTTGAAGGCTGCCTCTTTCCCAATTGGCAATTGAATTGGAACCGCATTGGCTGCGAGTCGCTCCCGCATCTGCGCAACCGCCGCTTCAAAATCAGCGCCCGTCCGATCCATCTTATTAACAAACGCAATCCGCGGAACCTTGTACTTGTTCGCCTGCCGCCAAACTGTCTCCGACTGAGGCTCCACCCCGCCCACAGCACAGAACACCGCACAAGCACCATCCAAAACCCGCAAACTGCGCTCCACTTCAACCGTAAAATCTACATGGCCAGGCGTATCAATAATATTGATTCGGTTTTCCCGCCAGAAACAAGTCGTCGCAGCACTGGTGATCGTAATCCCGCGCTCTTGCTCCTGCTCCATCCAGTCCATCGTCGCCGTGCCTTCATGCACTTCGCCAATTTTATAAACCTTGCCTGTATAGTAAAGAATGCGCTCCGTCGTCGTCGTTTTACCGGCGTCGATGTGCGCACAGATACCAATATTTCGCGTCCGCTCCAGCGTCACCCGGCGCTTGGAATCCGACCGCGACTTTGGGCTCGGTGTATTTAATTGTTCAGCAACGGCGTCCATTTTATCGATGTCGAAAGTTATTCCCGATGAACTATTCTTGTGGTTTACAACCTGAGACTACCAACGGTAGTGCGCAAAAGCTCGGTTCGCCTGCGCCATCTTGTGCATATCTTCGCGCTTCTTGACCGCGGAACCCGTATTATTTGCTGCGTCCATGATCTCCGACGCGAGTGCAATCGTCATCCCCGTCGCCTTCCGCGCCTTCGCATAATCAATCATCCAACGCAAAGCCAAGGCTTCCTGACGGTCTGATGTAACTTCCACCGGTACTTGATAATTCGCGCCACCCACCCGCCGTGATTTGACTTCCAACTTCGGTTTGACATTGTCCATCGCGGCTTGCAAGACTTCCATCGGACTCTTGTCCTTGTTCTTCTCCGCAATCCGCTCGAACGCACCGTACACCACACGTTCGGCAACCGACTTCTTTCCGCCCCGCATCACGGTATTAATCATGCGTGTGACCAACTGGCTGTTAAACCGTGGGTCGCTCGCCCGAACTCTTCGTTCTGATCGGTGTCTACGCATCTAAATTATTTTGCCGCCGGCTTTGCCGCGGCCTCCTTCGGACGTTTCACGCCATACTTCGACCGGCTCCGCCGGCGTTTTTCCACGCCAAGCGCATCCAGGGTCCCCCGGACAATGTGGTACCGCACACCCGGCAAATCCTTCACACGACCACCCCGGACGAGAACAATGGAGTGTTCCTGCAGATTGTGACCTTCGTCAGGAATGTACGCAATCACTTCCGTCCCGTTGGTCAGACGAACCTTGGCAACTTTGCGCAACGCCGAATTTGGCTTCTTTGGTGTGCGTGTCATCACCTGCAAGCAGACGCCGCGACGTTGCGGACAGTTTTCCAGCGCGGGTGACTTCGACCGCGATGTCAACCGGGTCCGGCCTTTACGAACTAATTGATTAATTGTCGGCATTGGTTAAATTTCGATCCTGCACCACTTAGCGCGAGGGAAGGTAATTGTTATCAGGAAGCTTAATTTTACGCAAGCCTTTTTCACAATTTTTCTTTATTCAGTTCAGTTTCTTCCTCGACCGGCGGCTCCGTCACGGTCTCGGAAGGTTGATCAACGGGCTCCGCCAGGGAAACCACGCGGAGATTCCGGTGTTTGAAATATCCGGTCCCCGCTGGAATCAAATGACCCATGATTACATTTTCTTTGAAGCCCCGCAGCGTGTCCACGCGGCCGTGCGTCGCCGCCTCGGTCAGCACCCGCGTCGTGTCCTGGAAGGACGCTGCGCTGATAAAGGATTCTGTGCTCAGCGAGGCCTTGGTAATGCCCAGCAAGACCGGTTGCGCTTCGGCCGGCTTGCCACCCGCCTCCGCAACCCGCTTGTTCTCTTCTTCGAACGTAATCTTGTCCACCTGATCATCCCACAGGAATTTCGTATCGCCCGGTTCAACAACCCGGACCTTCCGCAACATCTGTCGCACGATAATCTCGATGTGCTTGTCGTTGATCTCGACGCCTTGCAGCCGATAAACTTCTTGCACTTCGTTGACGAGATATTCCTGCAAATCCTGCGGTCCGCACACTTCCAAAATTTCGTGCGGAACAACCGGACCTTCCGTCAATTGCTGGCCTTTCTTCACCACGTCACCACGAAAAACAATGATGTGTTTGGACATCGGGATGAGATGCTCTTCTTCAGCCCCGCTCTTCGTATCCTTGACGAGAATCCGGCGCTTCCCGCGGGCTGTCCCGGCGAAGTCGACCAACCCATCGATCTTCGCAATCTCCGCCGCATCCTTCGGACGACGCGCTTCGAATAACTCTGCCACGCGCGGCAACCCACCTGTAATATCTTTCGTCTTAAATACCTTGCGCGGGGTCTTGGCGAGCAAACCACCGGCCGGCACCTGCGTGCGCTCTTCAACGACGATATGCGCGCCCGCCGGAATGCTGTAGAATGCCAGCAGCGCGCCGGCATCGTTGACAACATTAATCTGCGGATGCAAATCTTCCTTGTGCTCGATGACTACCGTCCCCATCAAGCCCGTCGCCTCATCCAACTCCCGTTTGATCGTGATGCCTTCAATCAAGTCATTAAATTTAATCGTGCCGGCCATCTCCGACAAAACGGGCACGTTGTACGGATCCCACTGGACAAAAATTTCACCCTTCTTGACCGTGCCACCCTCTGGCACGGTGATTTCGGCACCCACCACCACTGTGTAGCGTTCGAGCTCGCGGCCTTCCGCGTTGTCGACCGCAACCTGGCCGTTCTTATTTAACACGACCCAGTTGCCTTCCGTCCGCTTGACCGCCCGCACTTCGTGATAGCGAACCGTACCGTCGTTTTTCGCTTTGATCTGGGGCTGTTTGAATACCTGACTTGCCGTCCCACCGATGTGGAACGTCCGCATCGTCAGCTGCGTTCCTGGCTCGCCGATTGACTGCGCCGCAATAATGCCAACCGCCTGGCCAATTTTCACCAGGGCACCGGTTGCCAGGTTTCGTCCGTAACAAATTGCACAGACTCCCCGGCGCGATTCGCAGGTTAAAACGGAACGAATCTTGATCCGCTCCAGGCCGATCTTGCTGACCGCCTCCGCGGCGGCTTCGTCGATCTCGGTATTGGCTTTGACAATCTTCTTTTTCGAAACCGGATCGGTAATGTCTTCCGCAGCCACGCGGCCCACAATCCGTTCGCTCAACTTCACAATTTCGTCTTCCCCTTCGAAAATCGGTTTGACGAAAATCCCGTTCACAGTCCCGCAATCTTCCTCGAGAATAATCACGTCCTGGGCCACATCCACCAGTTTCCGTGTCATGTAACCAGAATCCGCGGTCTTGAGCGCCGTGTCGGCCAAACCTTTTCGGGCGCCGTGGGTGGAGATGAAATATTCCAATACCGTCAGGCCTTCGCGGAAGTTGGAAAGAATCGGGCGTTCGATAATTTCGCCGGAGGGTTTGGCCATCAAACCACGCATGCCCGCCAGCTGGCGAATCTGCTGCTTCGAACCGCGGGCTTTCGAATCGACCATCATGAACACCGGGTTCAATTCATTCTTCCCGTTATTGTGTTCCATCGCGCTGTACATGATCGACGAAATCCGATCGGTGGCATGCGTCCAAATATCGATGATCTTGTTGTAACGCTCGCCATCCGTGATCACACCGCGCCGATACTGCTTCTCGACGTCCGCCACATCTTTCTGGGCGTTATGGATGACCTCGGTCTTCTCCTTCGGAACAATCATGTCATCAATTCCGATCGAGATTCCGGCTCGGGTCGCACTTTCGAAACCGAGCGCCTTCAATTTATCGAGCACCTCCACCGTGCGTTCATGCCCCACGGTCCGGTAACACTGCCAAATGATTTCGCTCAGGGTCGACTTGTTGACGGTCTTATTATGGAAACCCAGTTCGAGTGGCCAGATTTCGTTGAAAATCACCCGGCCCACCGTGGTTTCAATAACCTTCGAAACGGCATCCCCGTAAACCGTTTGCCGGCCATAATCGGGATTCTTCAGGCGAATTCTTTCGTGAATCTTCACGTCGTTCTCGTCGCGGACAAAAAACACTTCGTCCGCGCCCGTGAACAACTTCGGCCGGGTCCCTTCCGGTAATTTATCCTTGCCGGGGTTGGTGAGGTAGTAAACGCCCAACGCAATATCCTGGGTGGGCGTGGTCACCGGTTTACCGGAGGATGGGGAGAAAATATTGTTGGTGGCGAGCATCAACATGCGCGCTTCCATTTGCGCTTCAATGGACAGCGGCACATGGACGGCCATCTGATCGCCGTCGAAATCCGCGTTGTAGGCCGTACAAACCAACGGGTGAATTCGAATCGCTTCGCCTTCGATGAGCTGCGGTTCAAACGCCTGAATCGAGAGGCGGTGCAGCGTCGGGGCGCGATTGAGCAGGACCGGATGGCCTTTGGTGACCTCTTCCAAAATATCCCACACTTCCGGCGCCTGACGTTCAATCAGCTTTTTGGCGGAACGGATCGTATGCACCAATCCCATTTCCCGCAACCGCCGGATGATAAACGGCTCAAACAATACCAGCGCCATTTTCTTCGGCAACCCGCACTGGTTCAACTTTAATTCGGGGCCAACGACGATGACGGATCGACCGGAATAATCCACGCGCTTACCCAGCAGATTCTGCCGGAAGCGACCTTGTTTGCCCTTCAGCATGTCCGCGAGTGATTTCAGCGACCGGCTCCCGGCGCCCGTCACCGGACGCCCGTGCCGGCCGTTGTCCAGCAACGCATCCACAGCTTCTTGCAACATCCGTTTTTCGTTCCGAATGATCACGTCCGGCGTCCGGAGTTGGAGCAGATTCTTTAACCGGTTATTCCGGTTAATGACGCGCCGATAAAGATCGTTGAGATCGCTCGTGGCAAACCGGCCGCCTTCGAGCGGGACGAGGGGCCGCAAATCCGGCGGAATCACCGGCAATACTTCCACCACCAACCACTCGGGCCGCATCTTGGAGGCCAGGAATGCCTTGGTGATTTTCAACCGCTTGGCGACCTTCTTCTTAATCTGTTTGCTCTTGGTCGTATCCAGTTGATGTTCCAGCTCGAGGGCGGTCTTGCGCAAATCAATCCGCGCCAGCAAATCTTTGACCGCTTCCGCGCCCATCTTGGCAACAAACCCGTCGCCGTATTGTTCGCGTGCTTCCCGGTATTCCATTTCCGTGAGCAGCTGCTTGGGCTTGAGCGGGGTTTTACCTTCGTCAATCACCACATAATCTTCGTAATACAACACCCGCTCGAGCTCGCGGGCAGTCAGGTCGAGCATCAGGCCCATGCGCGACGGCATGGCTTTGAAAAACCAGATATGGCTGACCGGTACGGCCAATTCGATGTGCCCCATGCGTTCGCGGCGCACCCGCGCCAAGGTCACTTCCACGCCGCAGCGATCGCAAATCACCCCGCGGTGTTTGATCCGTTTGTATTTGCCGCAATTACATTCCCAGTCGCGAACCGGACCGAAAATGCGCTCGCAGAACAAGCCGCCTTTTTCCGGTTTGAAGGTCCGGTAATTAATCGTTTCCGGATTTTTCACTTCGCCGTGCGACCAGGACCGAATCACGTCCGGGGCAGCAACCCCGATACTGACGCGATCAAAGGCCTCCGTCTTTTCCAAGCCGAGCGCGGCGCGCGCGGCCGCGGTGGCCGCCGCAGTGGAGGGAATGGTTGCAGTGGTCGTTGTCGTCTTCGTGGGGGTGGTGCTCATGGATTACTTGTCGCCTCCGCTCTTCCCGACCCGAACGTCGAGGCAGAGACTCTGCATTTCCTTCATCAACACGTTGAATGACTCGGGCGTCCCAGCTTCCAGGATATTTTCACCTTTGACAATGGACTCGTAAATCCGCGTGCGCCCTTGCACGTCATCGGATTTCACGGTCAGCAGTTCCTGGAGCGCATAGGCCGCGCCATACGCTTCCATCGCCCAAACTTCCATTTCGCCGAAGCGTTGACCGCCGTATTGCGCCTTGCCGCCGAGCGGTTGCTGCGTCACCAGCGAGTACGGTCCAACCGCACGCGCGTGAATCTTGTCCGCCACCAAATGGTGCAGCTTGAGCATGTAAATGTAGCCGACCACCACTTCCTGATCAAACGGCTCGCCGGTCCGCCCGTCGTAAAGACGCGTCTTGCCGTGCATTGTGACCCACTCGAAGCCCGGCAGCTTCTTCGTGTCGTGGAGCATGTCTTTGATTTCTTTTTCCGTCACGCCGTCGAAGACCGGCGATGTGAAGTTAAACCCGAGCGCCTTGGCCGCCACCCCGAGGTGCGTTTCCAAGACCTGACCGACATTCATGCGGCTCGGCACGCCGAGCGGATTCAACACAATGTCGACCGGCTGACCGTCCACCAGGAACGGCATATCTTCTTCCGGCAGGATCTTCGCGATGACGCCCTTGTTCCCATGGCGGCCGGCCATCTTATCGCCGACGCCCAGCTTGCGCTTGCTGGCAACATAAACTTTCACTTGCTTGATAATCCCGGATTCGACGTCCTCGCCCGACTCAATCTGTTCGGTCTTCCGGTCGTGCTCCAACTCCATTTCGCTGAAGCGATGCTCAAATTCACCGATAATTTCACGAATCTTGATGCGAATCGGCGACGGGTCAATTTCAACCCGGTCGTAGACGCTGGCAAGCTTGCGCAACAGTGTCTTGGTAATTTTCCGGTTGGCGGGAATAATAATTTCGCCGGTCTCACTGTTCACAACATCCAGCGGAATCTTTTCACCCAACAGAATGTTTGACAGTTTCTCGGTCAGCTCTTCCCGAAGTTCCGTTGATTTCGTCTTGTAATCGTCTTCAATGGTCTTCCGTTGGCGCCGGAGTTCCGTCTGCGTAAACTTCGGCTTCGTCGGCTCTTTCCGGGAGGAGACCTTCACGTCCATCACAATCCCATAGGTCCCGGACGGCACGCGCAGCGAAGTATCTTTCACATCCGCCGCCTTCTCGCCGAAGATCGCCCGGAGCAGCCGCTCTTCGGGAGCGAGTTCCGTTTCACCCTTGGGCGTGATCTTGCCCACGAGGATGTCGCCGGGTTTCACTTCCGCGCCGATCCGGATGACGCCATCATGGCCGAGGTTATTCAGGGCTTCTTCACCAACGTTCGGAATATCGCGGGTGATTTCTTCGGGTCCGAGCTTGGTGTCCCGCGCCCCGCACTCATATTCCTCCACGTGGATCGAGGTGTAAATATCTTCTTTGACAAGCTTCTCATTCACCAGGATGGCGTCTTCGAAGTTGTAACCGCACCACGGCATGAACGCGACGAGCACATTCCGACCGAGCGCCAATTCGCCGCCTTCACAGGCCGGGCCATCGGCCAGCACCTGGCCTTTTTTGATTTTCTCGCCCAGTGCCACAATCGGCTTCTGGTTGAAGCAGGTACCGGCATTCGAGCGCATGAATTTGCGCAACTCGTAAACCCAGAGGTGATTTTCAGCATCCGTGGCCAGCTTGCGCTTGCCTTCCGGCATTTCACCAGTCTTTGTGATCACGATCCGCTGCGCGGTAACCGAGGCGACAATCCCCGCTTCGTCAGCAATGATGCAGACCTTCGAATCACGCGCAATGCGCCCTTCGAGGCCGGTGCCCACAAACGGCGCTTCGCTCACCAATAGCGGCACGGCCTGGCGTTGCATGTTCGAACCCATCAACGCGCGGTTGGCGTCGTCGTGTTCCAGGAACGGAATCAACCCGGCCGCGACGGAAACCAACTGCTTCGGCGACACGTCCATGTAATGCACGCGTTCCGGCTCGACTTCGATGAAGTCGCTCTTATAGCGGCAGGAAGCCTTGGCGGCCTGGAAGTTACCCTTCGCATCGATCGCAATGTTCGCCTGGGCGACGACGTAATTTTCTTCCTGGTCCGCAGTCAAATAATCAATCTGTTCGGTTACCCGGCCATCCTTGACTTTCCGGTACGGTGTTTCAATGAAACCAAATTCATTGATCCGGCAATAAATTGACATCGCACTGATCAGACCAATGTTCGGACCTTCAGGCGTTTCAATCGGACAAATCCGGCCGTAATGGGACGGATGCACGTCGCGGACGTCAAACCCGGCCCGATCCCGTGAGAGGCCGCCCGGTCCGAGGGCCGAGAGACGCCGCTTATGCGTCATCTCACTGAGTGGATTGGTCTGATCCATGAACTGGCTGAGCTGGCTGCGACCAAAGAAATCACGCACGACCGCCGAGAGCGCCTTCGGATTCACGAGCGCCTGCGGCGTCATCGTGTTGGTGGTCACATCAAATAACGTCATGCGTTCTTTGACGACACGCTCGGTTCGCGCCAAACCAATCCGGCATTGGTTGGCAAGCAGTTCGCCCACACACCGCAACCGGCGGCTGCCGAGATGATCAATATCATCCACCGAGCCTTCGCCCTTTTTCAAATTCGTCACGTACCGGATCGCTTCAATCAGATCTTCTTTTTCAAGAATGCGGCTTTCGAGGTCCACATTCCGATTCAGCTTCTGATTCATCTTATACCGGCCCACCCGGCCGAGATCATACCGCCGCGCGTCAAAAAATAACCGCTTGATGAGCGCATTGGCGTTCGCCACAGTGGGCGGATCGCCCGGGCGGAGGCGCCGGTAAATATCTTTCAGGGCTTCTTCCGTGTCCTTCGTCGGATCTTTCTTCAGACACTTGATGATCACCCCGTCGTCGACGACTGTGTCGACCACCTTGACCTTGTCGATGCCAAGTTCCTGGAGCTGGCGGCAAATCCCTTTCGTCAGGGGCTCGAACGCCCGCGCGACAACCACGCCTTTTTCCTTGTCCGTAATGTCGGCGATGAGAACTTTTGTGCTCTCCTCTTCACCGGTGGTGAAGTCTTTCAACTTCACATCTTCAATCTGATAAAATAGCTTGAGAATATCCTCGTCCTTGCCGTAGCCCAGCGTGCGCAGGAAAGTGGTCACGAGGAATTTCCGCCGACGATGCCGCCGGTCCAAATAGACATTGAGCAAATCGTTTTGGTCGAATTGACATTCGAGCCAGGTCCCCCGGTCCGGGATGATCCGGAACCCGAAGAGCACTTTGCCGGACGTGTGAATGCTGGATTCAAAGCAGATCCCCGGCGACCGGTGGAGCTGACTGACAATCACGCGTTCGGCGCCGTTAATCACAAAACTGCCGGAAGGCGTCATCAATGGGACTTCGCCCATGTAGACTTTCTCTTCCTTCGTGCCACTGGCGTCTTTCAGCCGGAACGTCACGTGCAACGGCGCGCTGAAGGTGATCCCTTCACTGAGCGCATCCAGCCACGACAACTTCACCTCGCCGATTTGGTAATCGACAAAGTCCAGTGTCGCCTGTCCGTCGTAGCTTTCGATTGGGAACACTTCTTTGAAGACCGTCTGCAATCCGACGCTTTTCCGGCGACTCACCGGTACGTCGGCCTGCAAGAACTCTTCGTAAGACTTGAGCAACGCCTCGATCAACTGAGGCGGCTCAATCACGTCTCCCAATTTGCCGTAATATTTGCGCTCGCGCATTCTGGTTGTCCTCGGCCTTGCGGCCTAGTCACTGATTTAATTTGGTGTCGGGGCGAGGTTGCCCTCGCCCCGACGCACGACAAAACAACAACGGAGTACTACTTCAACTCGACTTTGGCGCCCGCCGTTTCGAGCTTCTTTTTCAGCTCTTCGGCTTCTTCCTTGCTCACGCCCTCTTTCACGGTCTTCGGGGCACCTTCGACGAGATCCTTGGCTTCTTTCAAGCCGAGGCTGGTCATCGCGCGCACTTCTTTAATCACGCCGATCTTGTTCGCGCCGGCTTCTTTCAGCACAACGTCAAACGTCGTCTTGGCTTCCGCCGCCGGAGCCGCCGCGCCGCCCGCCGGAGCTGCGGCTGCCGCGGCTGGAGCCGCTGCACTCACGCCCCATTTTTCTTCCAATTTCTTTGAAAGTTGCGCGGCTTCAATCACCGTCAACCCACTCAATTGCTCTACGATTTGATCTAGATTTGCTGCCATTTTCGTTTCCCTCTTTATGGTATCGTCGCGCCCCACAGCCGTGGAACATTTAAAACCGCCCGCCGGCGGTTCGACGAGGAACCGGTTATGCAGCCCCGACAGTTGCAGTCGGGGCCACTTCCTTGTCTGCGTACGCCTGGATGACGCGCGCAAGTTGACTGGCCGGCGCACCGAGAACCACGGCGATGCGCTGGGCTGGCGTCTGGAGCAGGCCGATCAATTGCGCCCGCAATACGTCGAGCGCTGGCAAATCCGCCACCACATCCACGTCCGCCGGCTGCAATACCTGTTTCCCCAGTACGCCCAGTTTCACCTTGCCTTTTTCTGTGTCCTTGGTGAACTGCTTTAAAATTTTTGCCGCCGCACTGATGTCGGCTTTCGCATTGCCAATGACCACGGCGGTCATCCCGGCCAATACGTTGTCAAACTCCACCAATCCCGCTTCTTTCGCGGCATGCCGGAGCATCGAATTTTTGACGACATGGCATTCGGCATGCGCCGCGCGCAACTTCTTGCGCAAGGCAGCAAATTCCGTCACCGTCATCTTTGTGTAGTCGGTAATCAGGACAAACGGCGAGGCCCCGACTTGCTTGCTCAATTCATCAACAATCTGCTTTTTTTCAACTCTCATGGTATCCCTGCCCGCTTACGTTGTGCTCGGCGCAAATTCGTGCGTGTCGATGTTTAACCCGGGGCTCATCGTGCTCGACAGCGTGCAGCTCACGACGAATTTACCCTTGGAACTGGCGGGTTTCGCATGCATCAGCGCGGTGATGATGGCGCGGCCGTTTTCTTCAATGGCCTTGGATTCAAAGGAGATCTTCCCGAACGCGACGTGCACGTTACCGGCTTTATCCATCTTGAATTCCACGCGGCCCGCCTTGACTTCCTGAATGGCTTTCGCCACGTCATCCGTCACGGTCCCGGTTTTCGGGTTTGGCATCAGCCCTTTCGGACCGAGCTGTTTGCCGAGTTTGCGAACTTCTTGCATCGCTTCCGATGTCGCAATTGCAACATCAAAATCAGTCCACCCCCCCTGAACCTGTTTCAATAAATCTTCAAAACCGACCTGATCTGCCCCGGCATCCTTCGCCGCCTGCGCCGCCGCGCCTTTGGCGAACACCACCACGCGCACCTTTTTACCGGAGCCATGCGGGAGCGGGCAGGTGCCGCGAACCATCTGGTCACTTTGTTTCGCATCCACGCCAAGCTTGAAATCAAGCTCGACCGTTTCGTCAAATTTTGTCTTCGGCAGCTTCTTTAACAGCTCCACTGCTTCGCCGAGTTTATAGGCGCGCCTGGAGTCCACCAACTTCAGCGCTGCCAAATACCGTTTTCCGTGCTTCGCCATTTCGATGTTCCTTTTCTGCGGTGCCAGCGGCTATCGTCGGGACAGCCTCCCGCGTTGGTTTCACTAATCAACGATGTCGATGCCCATACTCCGCGCGGTGCCGGCGACAATCCGGCAGCCCCCCTCATCGGTATGGGAGTTGAGATCCGCACTCTTCAGCTTCACAATTTCCAAGACCTGCTTCTTCGTCACCTTGCCGACTTTGTTCCGGTTCGGCTCGCTGCTCGCGGTCGCAATCCCGGCCGCTTTTTTCAAGAGCACGCTGGCGGGCGGGGACTTTAAAATAAACGAAAACGTTTTGTCTTTATAGACCGTAATGATCACGGGCAGAATCAAGCCCGCTTGTTTCTGCGTGGCAGCGTTGAACTCTTTGCAGAACGCCATGATGTTGACGCCCTTTTGACCCAACGCCGGTCCCACGGGAGGCGCCGGGTTGGCCTGACCGGCGGCGATCTGAAGTTTAATAATTCCGGTAACTGGTTTTCCTGATGCCATGTTATGCCCTTTCTACTTGCCAATACTCCAGTTCCACCAGGGTCGAACGCCCGAAAATTGAAACCGAAATTTTAAGTTTCCCACGCGCGGGATCAATTTCATCAATCACGCCCGTGAAGTTTTGGAATGGTCCGTCGGTCACCTTGACTGCCTCACCCTTTTCAAAGGCCACCTTCGGGGTCGCCTTGTCCTGCCGTTCCTCGATCTGGGCGAGGATGCTATTGACTTCATCGGGCTTGAGCGGAACCGGTTTTGCCCCGCCAATAAACCCAATCAGCCCCGGGGTGTCCTGAATAAAATACCACGCCCGCTCGATCAACTGATTCTTTGCGTCCAACAGCTTCATGTGGACCAAAATGTAGCCGGGATAAAATTTGCGCAGCGTCTCTTTCTTCTTGCGGTTCTTGACTTCCGCAATCCGCTCCATCGGAATCAGCACTTCCTTGATCAGATCAGAAACTTCCTCAACCTTGAGGCGCTTTTCAATGCTGTCTTTGACCTTCTGC